>MDTG01302803.1_pt1 | contig 59326 bp, 52 predicted proteins | sample 811421 | NCBI WGS metagenome assembly MDTG01 (sample SAMN05326645, study PRJNA326480) | marine metagenome | isolation source: seawater | place: Pacific Ocean: South East | collected 2011
ACTGATCGTTAATGACGGAAAAGAGCTTGCTGTTAAGACAGCAAGCTCTTTTCAAAAAAAACTAGAAGATTCTGGTTTTGAAGTGATCAGAGTTAGTAGTGCCGGTGGCTTATTAGGTTTTTCTAATCCTGATCAATATATGAGTTCACAAGGATACAACTCATGTATTCCAGATGGCTTTGATTCTTCGATTTTGATGGCAGTCGTACTTGGAGGTGATGGGACTGTTTTGTCAGCAGCAAGACAAACTGCGCCAATTGGAATCCCCATCCTCACGATAAATACAGGACATTTAGGATTTTTAGCTGAGGCTTATCTATCGGACATTGATAAAATTTTCAAACATCTAGTGGCAAGACAATGGAAAATCGAGGAGAGAACTAGCCTAATAGTTAGTGTTATGAGAGGAGATCAATGTCGATGGGAAGCTCTTTGTCTTAATGAAATGGCATTGCATAGAGAACCCATGACTAGCATGTGTCATTTTGAAATATCTGTTGGTCGCCATGCACCAGTAGATATCTCTGCAGATGGCGTTATCTTATCCACTCCAACTGGATCAACTGCTTATTCTCTAAGTGCTGGTGGACCAGTTATCACTCCAGATTGTCCGGTCCTGCAGCTTACTCCAATATCTCCTCATTCACTTGCATCAAGAGCTCTAGTTTTTAGTAATGAAGAGCCAGTAACAGTTTTTCCTGCGACACCTGAGAGATTGATGATGGTTGTAGATGGGAGTGCAGGTTGTTATGTCTGGCCAGAGGATCGAGTGTTAATAAGAAAAAGTGAGCATCCAGTAAAATTTATTAGAATTAGAGATCATGAGTTTTTTCAAGTTTTGAGAAATAAGTTGGGTTGGGGCCTTCCTCACGTTGCAAAGCCCGATAAAAGATAAAAAATTATTGAATTTCACCTTTTAAAATAAAAACAGGATTCAAAGGAGACAGCCTTATGTCATCTCCTATATTTACTCCTCGATATGACTGATGTTGACTAAGTGATAACTTTATAACTTTATGCTTAAGAATTGACTCTAATTTTGATAAACATTTCAATGATACAAGAGGAACTACCACAATACAGAAACTATTTATTTTCTTCAATACTTCTTCAATGATTAGATGTGAATTAGATCCTCCACCTCCTATAATAACTCTATCTGGATGTATAAGACTATCTTTTATTTCACTTTTTTTTAATACGGTAAGTGCTTCATCTTCAATTACTAAAGATGGTTTAACACCAAGCCTTTTTGCATTTTCTTCTATAACATTTTTGCTCCCAATCCTTTTGTCAATAGAAACTAACTTTAGATTTTGACGTATTCTTAAGGCCTCCAATCCAATGCTTCCAACTCCACTACCTATGTCCCATATTACTCCTCGTTTTGGCAGATTAAGTTCTGAAAGAATTTGAACTCTAACTTCTCTTTTTGTCATTAAACCTGGGCAGTCAGAATTTTGATAAAAGACAGAATCATTTATTCCGAATAATGGTAATTCGTATGATTTATTTAGCGGTTCCTGTTTTTTAAAAAGAATAACGAGATGCAATGGATCAAGATCAATCGGAAAATCTTTGATGGAATTGATTTCTAAAATTCTTTCATTTTCGTATCCAAGTCTTTCAAAAGTCCAAAATTCATATTTTTCATTTTGTTCTAATGAATTAAGTAATTGATAAACCTCTCTTGCTCCGCCCCTATTGGAGTCAGTTAAGACTACCAATGAAGAGGGAAGTTTTTTGATTGCCTTTTCAAATGAAAGTGTGTCTCTGCCATGAAGACTTATCCATTTTGTATTTTGCCAAGGTTTACCAAGTCTTGAAAAAGCTAGTTGGAAAGAGGTCGCGGCTGGCTCAAAACGAAGTTTTGATAGAGGAAAGCTTTGTATTAATAATCTGCCAATTCCAAACCAAAGTGGGTCTCCTCCAGAAAAAACAATAGTTTTTTTATCTTCTTTTTTTAAAGCAGCAAAAAAGTCATTCAACTTATCAGTGGAAATGAACTCACCTTTATAAATTTTCCCTTGGTCTTTTTTTAACCAGATTTTCAATGAATCCAAAATTCTTTGTGGGCCAGCTATTCTCTCTGCTTTGAAAATTTGTTTTTCTTTAGAATCAAAAAAACTTTCTACACTTGATGTATCAATTCCTATTACGTGTATCTGGTTAGACTCATTGAGCATAATTTAAATAAAGGGCCTTAGAAAATTTCTTTTTTATAGCTTTACTGTTTTTCTTCTGAAAATCAACTAAAACTTCATTAGTTAATTTGAAAATTTTGTGAATCTTAAAAAAAATAAAATTGAAGACTCCTTTAGTAGAAGACATAGACTGCATGAAATTCTGATAGCTCTCATAAATCAACAAAAAGATTTAGAGTTAATGGATGATAGTGTTCATGTTTTTGATAATCTTATGAATAATGCGGAAAAATATCATTCTTCGAAAATAATTGAGCAGAATCAACGTATTATTAAAAAATATCAGTCACTAGTTCGCTCAGCAATAGCTCTTGATGCTCTACTTGAATCAGAACAATATGATATTACCGATGGAAAAATTTCGTAATTTTCTTTTTTTAATAATTCCTTACTGTTTGATTTTTTGTTGTTTATTCATTAACCCAAAAAACACTCATGCAGGCTCTAACTCTAATGGAAACTCTGAGAGAAAAGAGATTAAAAGAAGTCTGGAAAGCTTGCGAGACATTGATTACCAAACTTGGCAAATTGTTGTTTACCCAAGTTCGCTAATTTCAAATGATTTGATTTTAAGAATTGTTGGTTATCCTGGATCTTTGAGGGTTGACCATCCTACTAATTTAATAGTTAACTCAGGTATAAAACAGTGGTATCTAAAAGACATAACAAAAAAAAATAAAGCTGAAATTGAGACTTTGGATGATGCAGTTGCAGAGTTTGATTTAGTTCCTCTGATTTCCGAATTAGATAAAAATAGACCCCTGAGACTTAAATTACCTGGTCCAATAAATGATTTAGTTATACCGCCTTACCTAGTTAGTGAATGGAGGTCATTAGCTTATGAAAATGATTGATTTACCTTTGGATCAGAGAAGGTGGGTGTATTGGATGAGACGTTCAATCCAGCTAGCACTTATTGCAGAGGGTACTACGAGCCCCAACCCACTTGTGGGTGCGATTGTCTTGGACTCATCTGGAAGATTGGTGGGAGAGGGCTTTCATGCAGGGGCAGGTAAACCTCATGCAGAAATTGAAGCACTTCGTCAAGCTGGAGATAAGTCAATTAATGGGACAATAATTGTAACTTTGGAGCCTTGTTGTCATCATGGTTTGACACCCCCTTGCACAGAAGCACTTATAGAGGCAGGCATCAAGAAAGTTGTTATCGGTATGGTTGACCCTGATCCAAGAGTTTCAGGAAATGGAATTTTAAGATTAAAAGATTCTGGATTAGAGGTGATTGAAGGCATATTGAAAGAAGAGTGTGAATCAATTAACCGCGAATTTATTTTTCGAATTCGTAATGGTCGTCCCTGGGGGATTCTTAAATGGGCAATGAGCCTTGATGGAAGAATTGGTCTGCCAAATGGTTGTAGTAAGTGGATTACAGAAGAATCTGCAAGGGATTCAGTCCATCAAATTAGAGCAAAATGCGATGCAATCATAGTTGGAGGTCAAACACTTAGGGCGGATGATCCTCTATTGACATCAAGAGGAAAATCCAATAATGAACCAATAAGGGTGGTTCTCACGAGGTCACTGGATTTGCCTAAATCAGCAAAGCTTTGGAATACAACAGTTGCAAAAACAATCATTGCCTATGGACCAGAAGGAAATGAATCTTTTCTTTCTGATTTGCCAGATGGTCCGGAAAAATTGTCTTTAAATTCGACTAACCCTTCTGAATTATTAGCTGTTCTTGGGAAAAAAGGTTGCAACAAAATACTTTGGGAATGCGGACCATCACTTGCTACAAGTGCTATTGAGGCAAATTGTGTTCAAGAGCTAGTAGTCCATATCGCACCAAAACTATTGGGAGGTCACTCTGCGATGACTCCACTTAACAATTTTGGATTTGAAACAATAGACTCTACCCACAAATTGCAACATTCTTTTTTAGAACGAAAAGGGGAAGATCTCAGTTGGAGATTAATTTTATAGGCGGCTAATTTTTTTTTATTCATACTCGTTCGGATCTCCCTCCAGCTAAATAATTCAATATTGGTTGAAAATTGTCTAACTTGGTATTAATTGTTTAATTGCTAATGCCGATACGACAGGACGAAAATCAACCTAATAGACGTTTTGGGATAATTAATTTAGTTCTAATAGGTTTTGGAGCCCTTCTGCTTTTTAGTAGCTTTTTCCCAAGCCAAAACATGCAAGTTCCGAGAGTCCCTTACTCTCTTTTCATAAACCAAGTAAATGATGGTGAAGTTAAACGCGCTTACATCACCCAAGATCAGATTAGATATGAATTGTCAGTTACTGAAGAAGGCGCCCCATCTGTTTTAGCTACTACTCCAATCTTTGATATGGATCTCCCCCAGAGATTAGAGAGTAAAGGTGTCGAATTTGCCGCTGCACCCCCAAAAAAGCCAAATATTTTCACAACAATATTAAGTTGGGTTGTACCCCCATTGATTTTTATTCTTGTTCTTCAGTTCTTTGCTCGTAGAAGCATGGGTGGAGGGGGAGCTCAGGGTGCTCTTAGTTTTACCAAAAGTAAAGCAAAGGTTTATGTTCCTGACGATGAATCTAAGGTCACTTTCGATGATGTCGCAGGAGTTGACGAAGCAAAAGATGAGTTAACAGAAATAGTTGATTTTCTAAAAAAACCTCAAAGATACACAGATATCGGAGCAAGAATTCCTAAAGGTGTTCTTTTAGTTGGTCCTCCAGGAACAGGAAAAACTTTGCTTTCTAAGGCGGTAGCAGGAGAAGCTGAGGTTCCATTCTTTATCATTTCTGGTTCAGAATTTGTCGAGTTATTTGTTGGTGCTGGTGCCGCAAGAGTTAGGGATTTATTTGAACAGGCCAAGAAAAAAGCACCTTGCATAATATTCATAGACGAGCTTGATGCAATAGGAAAAAGCAGATCAGGTTCTATGGGTGTAGTTGGCGGTAATGACGAAAGAGAACAAACACTGAACCAACTACTCACAGAGATGGATGGTTTTGCTTCCACCGATAAACCTGTTATTGTTCTTGCTGCTACTAACCAACCTGAAGTATTAGATGCTGCTCTACTTCGTCCAGGTAGATTTGACAGGCAGGTTCTGGTTGATAGACCTGACTTATCTGGAAGAAAAACTATTCTCGAAATCTATACAAAAAAAGTTAAACTTTCAAAAAATATTGATTTAGATCGCATTGCTCAAGCGACAAGCGGCTTTGCAGGGGCAGATTTAGCAAATATGGTCAATGAAGCAGCTCTTCTTGCTGCCAGAGGAAAAAGAGTTGAAGTTGAGCAACAAGACTTAAACGAAGCTATAGAAAGGGTTGTTGCTGGATTGGAAAAGAAAAGCAGAGTACTGCAAGATGATGAGAAGAAAATTGTTGCTTACCATGAGGTTGGACATGCAATTGTTGGGCACTTAATGCCTGGTGGAAGCAAAGTTGCAAAAATTTCAATTGTACCAAGAGGTATGAGCGCTTTGGGATATACACTTCAACTACCTACGGAAGAAAGGTTCTTAAATTCCAAAGAAGAGTTGCAAGGTCAAATAGCAACACTTTTAGGTGGTAGATCTGCAGAAGAAATAATATTTGGAAAAATCACTACAGGTGCTTCAAATGATCTTCAGAGAGCTACAGACTTAGCAGAACAAATGGTAGGAACTTATGGAATGAGTGATATTCTTGGACCTTTGGCATATGACAAGCAGGGTGGTGGTCAATTCCTCGGAGGAAATAATAATCCTAGAAGAGAATTAAGTGATGCTACTGCTCAGGCTATTGATAAAGAAGTCAGAAGTTTGGTAGATGATGCACACGAAAACGCATTAAATATTCTTAAAAATAATCTTTCTTTGCTTGAAAATATTTCCCAAATGATCCTCGAGAAAGAAGTAATAGAGGGAGACGAGTTAAAAGAAATGCTTTCGAGCAGCGTGATGCCTGAAAAAGTTTTAAATTAAAATACTTGACTTATATATCCTTTATACCCGATAAAGGATATTTGAGGCTTTCTTATGGCTTCAGCATATTTAAGCTTAGCTTCCAAATTAAGTAAACTCAGGCAGACTAATTTTCTTTCATCAGTTGACTTGAATTGCAATCAAATTTTATCTTTATTTGAGTTAGCAAAAGAGTTAAAAAAAGGGAATAGAAGAATTGACCTCGGTAATAGGGTACTAGGCTTAATTTTTAAAAAAGCTTCAACCCGAACAAGAGTTAGCTTTCAAGTTGCAATGGCAAGACTTGGTGGTCAAACAGTTGATTTGAACCCCCAAGTTACTCAACTAGGCAGGGGTGAACCCATTAAAGATACAGCAAGGGTTCTGAGCCGCTATTGTGATGTTCTGGCTATTCGAACTTTTTCTCAGAAAGAGCTAGAAGAATATGCAGAGTGGTCTACTATTCCTGTAATAAATGCTTTGACTGACCTTGAACATCCCTGTCAGGCACTTGCAGATTATCTAACTATTCAGGAGAAATTTGGAACTCTTAAAGGAATAAATCTCACTTATATAGGAGATGGGAATAATGTCGCAAATTCACTAATGATTTGCGGAGCGATGTTGGGAGTTAATGTAAAAATATGCTCCCCAAAAGGTTTTGAGCCAGATTCAAATATTTTGCAGATTGCCCAATCTCTCTCTGCATTTGGTTCTATGATTTCTGTATGCAATGACCCTTTAATTGCTGTCAAAGAAGCTCAGGTTCTCTACACAGATGTTTGGGCTTCTATGGGACAAGAAGAAGAATATCAAAAGAGAAAGCAAATTTTCGATAGGTATAGGCTTGATCAAAAATTAATAGATCTTGCTGATGATGAAGTGATTCTGTTGCATTGTTTACCTGCTCACAGGGGAGAAGAAATAACAGGAGAGGCTTTGGAGAGTGAGAATAGTTACATTTTTAATCAAGCTGAAAATCGTCTTCATGTTCAGCAAGCCTTGCTCGCTGTCCAGCTTGGAGGGCTTTAGGGTTGCGAGTATGATCAGAATTAGGTACATATGTATTGAAGGACATATGTACTGAATTAAATCAATGCCAGGAGAAGATTTAACTACAGCTCAAAGAGAACTCTATGAATGGCTTGTAGATTTTATTGCAGCTCAACATCATAGCCCCTCCATTCGGCAAATGATGCAAGCAATGGGATTAAGATCGCCAGCACCGATTCAAAGTCGATTAAGACATTTGCAAGAAAAAGGTTGGATAAAATGGCAAGAAGGTCAGGCTCGAACACTTCAATTGATAGAAGAGAGCATATCTGGTGTCCCGGTTCTAGGTTCAATAGCTGCTGGCGGCTTAGTTGAAACTTTTGATGATGTGCAGGAAACACTGAATTTAGATTCAGTTCTTCAATTGAAAGGACTTTTTGCTTTAACGGTTAATGGAGATTCAATGATTGATTCTTATATTGCTGATGGAGATATGGTCTTAATGGAACCTGTTAACGACCCTTCTCGTTTGAGGAATGGAACTGTTGTGAGTGCGATGGTTCCAGGATTGGGAACAACTTTAAAACATTTTTTTCGAGAAGGAAGCTTAGTTCGTTTGGAAGCTGCTAATGCTGCTTATGACCCTATAGAAATTGATGCTGAACAAGTTCATGTACAAGGGAAATTAGCCGCTGTTTGGAGGAAAACTTGATTCTATTTTTTAAATCTATTAAATTTATTTTGTTCTATCATATAGAAAAAAGATTCTTTTTTATTAGAAACTAAATAATTTTGCATTTGAAAATATTTCAACTTTAATTTTGTACTATAAATCTCTAATCGCTATTACAAAATTATCTTTGTATATTAAATTTAATCACAAAATAAAGAATTAAACAAGTAAAAAATAATTTTTTAAATGTCTAATTATTGAACAAAAGTAACTGTTTTTTTAGTTTAACTCTGTAAGATTTTTTCTTTAAAATAACTAGTGATCTTGAAAAGAAATGGATTTTGATAGCCAAATAAAGGTTAAGAAGAGAAAACTTTTATCGCTATAGGTGCAACAGTATTTATCGACGATCATTATGGTGAACCTAACTTAGGCTCGATTTTAAGCTTTTAAAAGCAAGCTATTTGAACAAATTATTTTTAAAGTTGAAAGGGTTTTTCCACTTTTCCACAAAATCATGGTTTTAAAAAAATCTCAAGTTGCTTGATGTCAATTGTATAAGTGGATAAATTACAAAAAATTGTTCAAACCTCGAGATCATAGATAGCGCAGCAGCTTTCAACTACTTGGTATCTCTTGATACATTCAAAAGTTCGTGTCTAAATTCTCGAACAAAACTTTTTATAATATCAGGAAAAGATCAAAATGTGGAAAAGTATCATTTTCTACTGTGTGCCTTGCGCAAAGATCTATTGGTAAAGAATCAGAACGAATTGATAGGATTTTTTAAGTCTTTCAATTTTGTCTCATCTGAATAAAAGTGTGAGATTTCAATTTTTCTTAATGTGATTTTTTTTTGTGCGATCATTTCTCTAACTCCTCGTTTCTGCAAAAGTCATACAAAGCTTTGTAAAGGCAAATCAATAAATGAATGCATTACTTAAGTCAAGTTAATGAAATATAAAAATCCTATTTTAGAATAAACTTGTAATAGAATGCTTTTGAAAATGAAAAATATATTAGTTACTGGAGCTGCTGGTTTTATTGGTGCAGCTTTTGTTATTCGTTTACTAGAGCAAGGGGAGAATGTTATTGGATTGGATGATTTAAATGCATATTATGATCCTCATCTCAAGGAATCACGTCTAAAACAAATTAAATTAGTTTCAGATAATTCATCTGGGAAATGGTCATTCTATAAAGGATCACTTGAGAGTGAATTAATCTTAAATGATGTATTCTCTCGTCATTGCCCTGATGTCGTGGTTAATTTAGCTGCGCAAGCAGGAGTGAGATATTCGATTGATAATCCATCTGCCTATATACAAAGTAATTTAGTTGGTTTTTCAAACTTGCTTGAAAAATGTCGTCATTATTCAATTAAGAATTTCATTTTTGCCTCTAGCAGTTCAGTCTATGGAGGAAACAAAAAATTACCTTTTTCTGAAAAACATTCAGTAGATCATCCAGTAAGTCTATATGCATCAACTAAGAAAGCTAATGAATTGATGGCGCATTCTTACAGTCATCTTTATGGAATACCATGTACTGGCCTAAGATTTTTTACTGTATATGGTCCATGGGGGCGTCCCGATATGGCTCCAATGATTTTTGCAAAATCAATTTTAAATAAAGAGCCAATTAATATATTTAATTTTGGGAAGATGAAAAGAGATTTCACTTATATTGATGATGTTGTTGAGGGTCTTATTAGATGTAGCAATAAACCTGCGACAATAAACCCTAACTTTAATACCTTAGAGCCAGATAAATCGACTTCTTTTGCTCCCTATCGAATTTTTAATATTGGTAATAGTAATCCAGTTGAATTATTAAAATTTATAGAATTATTAGAAGAGGCATTAGGTGTAGAGGCTATAAAAAATTTCAAACCCATGCAACCCGGAGATGTAGAATCAACAGCTGCAAATACTAATTTACTAGAATCTTGGACCGGTTTTAAACCAATTACATCAATTGAAATTGGTATAAATTTGTTCGCAGATTGGTATCTTGATTATTTCAAGAAATAGTTTTGTGTTTTATTGATAGATTAAATTATTTTCTTATAAAGTATAATATTATTCTCTTTTTATAATTATACAAAGTTATTTTTTCGAGGAGTATTCCTTATCTTTTGATAGATAATAACTTTTGAATTCGTCAACACCTTTTTCTCCAAATAGGTCTATTGGATAACCACATTTTTCAACTACCGAGATGGCTATTTGTTGTGAAAGTAATTCTTTATTTATATTATTAATTTCTTTTTTTTTCTTGAAAACTTGTTTATTTTCTCCTAATGAAAAGTTCATTGCACTTTCCTTGGAAAGTCCAAATCCAATAGCATTACAAAATTTCTTTGTATAGTCCTTAGAGATTTTTTGAATTAAAGGCGAAGTATCAGTTTCTGAGGCATATAAAACTTCTGTATGAAGAAAAATCAATGTTGAACATACAATGAAAACAAATGAAAAAAGACTGAAAATTTCTTTCTTTAGTTTTACTCTCATAATATCTCCTGAAAATATCAAGTTAGTCTAAGAAATTTTATTAGAGACTTTTTTAAAAGATTTGTAATAGCTTTCAGTCCTTTACCTCTAACACTTTTGCTGAGATCAGGTAAGAAAAAAAGAATTATATTTAGACTGTGTGATGATAATTTTCCTTTTAAAAAACTGATTTTGTTTGCTTGGAAACAAAAAACGTATAAAACCAGGTGTGATTTTTGATTTTTGCTAGCGTATAAATTGATAACGCAAGGCCGCTGTGTTTGGACTTTTTCTTCCTGTTGACTTGGTGAAATCCGCCTCTGTTGCTTATATCCATTATTTAAGCTTTATGATTTGTTTCGCTGCATTGATATATGAACGTTTCTCATTAAAAGTAAACCCTAATAGAGGTGAGGCAATATCAATGGTTGTTGCAGATATCATTTATGGAATTGCTGGAGTGGCTCTTTTAGTAAGTGGTATTTATAGAGTTATCAAGTTTGGTCAGGGTTCCGAATTTTATACTCAAAATCCTATCTTCTGGATGAAAATTATCGTTTTTGCTTTAGTTGGCTCTCTATCGCTATATCCCACGATTACTTATGTTTTATGGGCAATCCCATTAAGCAAGGGAATTCTACCCAAGGTCAATGAGAGCTTGGTTGCAAGAATAAGGCTAATTATAAATATAGAACTTGCAGGTTTTGCCTCGATACCTTTCTTGGCAACACTGATGGCTAGGGGAGTAGGATTGTCTTAAATATATTAATCTTCTTGTATGAATCTTTTGTAAAAGATAAACCTTTTGAGACCTAATAATTAAAGAAAAATGAATACCTTGTTGGAGTTGCTATCAAAGTTGAGTTTCTAATATTTTTGAAAAAAGTGAAAAGTAATTACATATAATTTTATATTCTTTTGAACTTATTTAAACTATTCTATTCTCTAGTTTTGGTTTAAAATATTTCATTGCTTGATTAAATAATATATTATGATCTAATTCATTTAGTCAAAATCACCATAATATCAAAATATTATTATATACAGCATTATCAATTTAGTATTAGATTTATGTTAAACCTGTCAATTGTGTTGACCAATATTAAAATCAAAGTACAATATTATTGATTATTGGACTTTTAAAGTCGAAAAAAGCAATTCATGAGAAGATTTATAGTATCTTTTTTAATTTTATCTTCTTTGCCATTGACGACGCTTTACGCTCAAGTTGATAAAAAAAATGATCCTAATAAAATAAACAAAAAGAAATCAAATAATGTAATTTGGACTCATGTTATTGATAAAACTCATACTAATAATGGCAATTTAATTTGGAAGCAAGTTGATACAAGAGAGGAGCTTGATTTAAAAAGAAATAATGAAAAAGATGGAGCCAATCTCACATTATATGAACAAATTTATAATCAATATATTGAATTAGAATTATTTGATTTAGGAAGATCAGTCCCGATTGCTAATACTCTGAGCCAAGGAGACTTCCAGCTAAGTTTTAGTCAAATAACGCCCGCCCAAAAAGCCTATTATGGAGGTGGAACAGGGAATCAAAATTACTCAGCCTCTTTTAATTATGGCTTAACTGATTCTTTAATGATTGAAGCTTTTTATTCGCATAGTGATGATCCGCTGCACAAGAAGATAACTAAATATGATGGCCATGTTGCGAATAGATGGATAAGTTATGGTACATCCTTAACATGGCAGTTTATGAATAATAATCGACTGCTAGTTGCTTTAAATAGTTCTATTGAAAATTGGAATGTTAAAAGTGGAGGTTGTAATTTATATAATTGCAATTCAACTTCTAATAATATCTTTACTGATAAGAAGGAAGAGGTCTTAAATGATAATCTGGTTGGATCAATTTCTCTACCAATAAAGTATAATATTACTAATAAATTAGATTTTCATCTTGTACCACGCTCAATCTTCTTACCATCAAATCAATCTAACGAATCAGGTTCAGGGGAATTCTATGGTAATAGTTTTGGCCTTGGATCTGGTATTGAGTACAAATTACTTAAAAACTTAAAGTCTTATAGTTCTTTATATGTTCCACTTTCAGGTTCTAATAGTTTTGATGAAAACCTCATTTTCAAAAAGAAAACCATTTATAATGCAGGACTAATTTATTCCCTTGATACTAAGATATCTTTAGAAGCTGGAGTGACAAATGGATTTGGATTATCTCCAAGTATTGGCTCGCTCACTTTGCCTAGTTCAGATCAATTACTATATAAAACAACATTAATTTATAGACCAAATAATATAGAATTACCTCGGAAAAAAATATATAAGCAAAATAGACTTAGATTAGGTGGATTAAGCGTCGCAACGGCAGAACCTTTGAGTGCAGGTGAAATATATGGAAGTTATTATCTAAATAATCATGGTAGTTGGGCTAACAAAATTGTCTGGGGAACATCAAATCGATTTAATTTTGATATTTCTTTTTCATCTATTGGTCAAAACTCATATTCAGGTAAACCCTTTAAAGGTAAATATCATAATGTAGATGAATTATTTGTTAGAGGAGGAGGAAAAGCTACTTTCTTGTCACAGTCAGATGGAGATTTCATTACTAGTTCAGCTCGGGTAAGTGCAGGCCGGTTAAGAGGTTGGGGATGGATCTTTACTGAATCAACAAATACCTACAACTTTAATGATAATTTAAGTTTTAATTTTAATCCTAAAGTTTCCTTTAGTGGTATTGCATCTCCCGCAGCGATTGGAACAAGTCTAAACTGGCAAATTCTTAAAGATATTTCATTCATTCCAGAATACAATTTTGCATTACACGAAAGTACTGATAATTGGACTTTAGCCCTTCGAATCACTAAATTTAAGTATACAAATTTCGATATATATACTACAAATAGTTTGAATTTTATAGATACTGGTCAATTGCAAAGATCGAATAGTAAATCATATGGTGTTAATGTCGGTTTTATCTTTTGATTAAAGATTGGATGATATAGATTACTTTAGTTGGATGTTATTAATAAATTAAATTAAGTATTAGATAACTTATTTATCTACAACTATAAAATTTTTGTTGAATCATTTCTTTTTATATATTTCATATGAAAACGATCGCCTTAAAATCCTTCTAATATTTTAAGGGCGTTATTCTCAATTTATTTCACTTAATATAGACTCAAGGTAATAATTCCCAATTTCACGTGCTCCATTATCAGAGAAATGACATTTATCATATCTATATTTTTTTCCATAAATTTTGTCGCTGTCTGCGGAAATGAAAATGCGTTTATCCTCCATTGAGAGTTCTTGTTGAGCTCTTCTTACTGGTATGTAAGGACTTTTGCCTACGCATCTCGATACTAAAGCAATTCCAAATTTAGAATCTGGAAAGGCATTTAAAGTTTTATCAGCAACAACTTTTAGACTTTTTTTATAGCTCTCCTTTGATAATCCCATCATGAATTCTCCTGAAGAAGGCACTGAATAATCAAGAATAGCTGTCATATTTTGCTTATCTGAATTATCAAGTTTTGAATCTGATTCACCCTGATGCCAAAGAGAAAAATGTGGATATAAATTTGAATTTTTAAATTTAGAGATAACTAAATCATGAAAATGTGATAGGTACCCATCAGACCAATCCATAACAGAAGATCTTCCAACTCCAAACGGCATGATTATTATTTTCTTTTGCTGATATTTCTCTGCTAACCCAATTGCGGCATATGTAATAGAGTTACCACCTGTTGATTCGGTCCCTATTAGTGGTTCTGAGTATACAAAACATTTGCCTGATTTCCAATCAAACTGATAAAGATTTTTTGGAAAAGCAGAATTATATTTTGGAATCACACTATTAGCTGAATTGCTCTGACCAAAGTATGCAATATTTAAACTATCCTTTGGACAATTTACTTCTTTAGGCTTAAATATTGGTGCTGCTGCTCTGATTCCATTTTTAATAAGAAGCCTTCTTATTGGTAAATAGTATTCTCCTCCAAGCTTTATCATCACCTCGCAACCTAAAATAAAACCAAATAATGAGAAAAAAGGAATTAAAATTATAAATTTTAAGTTAGGTTTTTTTTTAATTATCATATTTAAATTGATTAAAGATAAATATTACTTTGAGAATTTTGATTTGTTTATATTATTAATAATATAATTATTATAGAATAAATACAAATTTTTTTTTCTATATCCTTATGAAGTATACAAAAGTTAATTTATAAAAATTTTATACCTTTAAACCTATATTTTTATGGTGTTAATCATTTTTGTAACTAATATTTTTTCCTAGGGAATCATAATTCTTTTTAAATGGAATAAATCGGAAAAAGAAGGGTTTGTGCCATCAATTGCGGTGGGACATATTTTTATTCCGTATTCTTTAAGCACTTTAATAACATCTTTAGAATAACTATTTGATTGCCCCTCAGGGTAAGAATAATGATGAATTGATTTTTCTAAGTTTGTCTTGAGTAAATCAAGGCTTAAAGAAATTTCATTCTCTAATTCTTGTTTGCTTAAATGAGACATTATTCGGTGAGTATGGCTGTGACCTCCAATCGATACTAGATCAGATTTATCCATGATTTTTATTTGCTCCCAAGTTAATTTATTATCTATTTCTGGAATAATTGTAGGTTCATTCTCTAATTGGATAGATTTACAAATCTCTTTCGCAAATTCATCAGCATCTACATGACTTGTGTTTTTTACATGATTTCTTACTTTATTCATGAAATTTATTTTTGAGTCATTATTTACAATTTCAAAGTCATGAAATAAACCTTTATATGTTAACGATTGCTTGGAAGAAGCGTCTACGCAAGCTTCGACTTTGTCTACCCAGGACATTTCATTTTCATTGATAAATTTTGTAGTGACATAAAAAGTAGCCGGGGTTAAATATCTTTTTAAGATGGGTAGAGCAACAGTAAGATTATTTTCAAATCCATCATCAAATGTAATAGCATAAGGAAATTTTGGAAGTTTGCAATTTTGTTCCCATTTATTAGCAACTTCGTCAAGAGAAACTGGTGTTCCTTTCTCATATAATTGCTTTAGAAGATTGGAAAAATCTTTTGACAAAATATGCTTCTCTGTATAATTTCTTATTCCACTATTGTTTTCATTTATTACACCATGAAATAAAAAAATAGTTAGTTCATCTTCAACAAGTCTATGTGTATATTTATTCATAATGTTTTATAGGTTATTAAAAAGTCCATTGACTAAATTTCTTTTCACATTTTATTATTTGATCATTTGACATAGAAGAATAATATCTACCTTTTTTAGATTGACTCCTCATAGGCAATGGAATTTTATTCTTAATAGATTCTATTAATAACCTTGTTAAATTTATACATTGCTTAGTGGTTGATGCTCTTAATTGATGAAGACTCATCCCTTTTTCTAAAGGAATATTTGTTTGAAAGATAATATCTCCGGCATCTAGATCTTTTGCTAATACATGCAAACATAAGACTAGTCCTTTTTTGTCATTATGAAAAACTGACCATAGGTGGCTGTCTAGACCTCGGTAGTATTCTGGATTACCTCCGTGAAGATTATAAATAGGAAAATTAATCGAATCAATAAGTTTTTCTTTTAATTTACTCGTGCCATATACAATTCCTATGTCATATGTTTTTTTCGATATTTCATTAATTGCATCATCAGAGCTTAATGAAAGAAATTCATTAACATTCTTTATATCTGAAAAATTTTCAAAATTATTTTCAAACCAAAGTTCCTTTTCGAACTTTGTTTGTTTATATATAAATTTGTTATGTTCTTCTTCAGCTTTTTCCTCCTTACTACATTCCATATTTTTTGATTCAATAAAAATATCTATTACATCACAATATTTCATTATTTGTTTAGCAAAGTAGTAGTGATGTGTTGTTTTTGTAGTTAATAATGCTAATTTCATTTTATTTTGAAGTCATTGAATTGTGAATAGTTCACCTGCAATCATATTCTTTTTTAGTGTTGTACCAATTATTTTATATTCGTCTTCTTCTGGGATTCCTTTCCCTGGTCGGACACACATTATCATCTCTGGTTTAATAACTGTACCTTTATTGAGATTTTTATTTGCAGCTAGAGATCTTTTTATATGTCCAATAATGTTTTCTTCACAGGGCTGCACTTCACAGTCTTGAGTACCATAAAGTAATTCTATTTGTCTTACTCGTTCAACTAATAATTTCATTTCCTTGGGATCAGCAGATAGTAAATGATCTCTAAAAGAGGAATAATTCTTATCCAATGTAAAATGTTTTTCTATTAGTCTGGCTCCAATTGAGGCAGAAGAAACAGCTGCTTCAATTCCTAAGGTGTGATCAGAATAACCTACTGTGATATCTTTATACCTACTAATAAGTTGTTTAATCATTCTGAGATTGGCTTCTTCAACGGGGACTGGATAACTGCTAACGCAATGAAGTAAACATAACTTACTCAACTCTTCTGATCTTTTCCAATAATCATAAATTTTATCAATTTGTTTTAAATTACTAGCGCCTGTAGATATAATTGTGGGGAGATTATAACTATTTACTTCTTTAATTAATCTCCAAAAAGTATTATCTCCAGATGATATTTTGAAAATACTTTGTATTTCTCTTAAGAATTTTGCTGAATCTATATCAAAAGGAGTAGAGAAAAAGATTAGATTTCTTTCTTCTGCAAAATCTTTAATCTTAACAAAATCATCGTAACTTAATTTGAATTCCTCTAGTTTCTTTATTCTTTCAATCTCTGAGATTGCATAATATTTTTTTGGATTAAATGTTTGAAATTTAACAGCATCAACACCCGTTTGACTTGCAGCATCAACTAAATTTAGAGCTGTTTGTAAATCCCCCTCATGGTTGTTACCTATCTCAGCAACAATAAAAATACTTTTTGTTAAATCTTTTTTTCCTAGTTTCATGATTATATTTTAAATGGTTTTTGTTAAGAAATTAATAACCAACCAGAAATATTTTGATTTTGAATATTTATCTGGCTTTGAAAAGAATCTAAGTCAGATCGTTTAATTGATCCTGTAGAAGCTAAAGCTATCTGTGCATCACAGTTCTTAATTTCGATTAAGCTTTGACTAACAATTAGTGACTTTGGAGCAATGATTCTCTTGAATTCCTCAGTTATCATATTAATTGATTTTTCATCAATATCACCAACTGATATTAATCCAATATTGGATGAATTAGTTAAAATATTGTCCCTTATTAAGGTTAAAGTATCTTCCCATTCTTCCCTTTTATTTATCCGTATCTTATTTAAAAATCTTATTGGCATTTTCTTTTTCAATTCTTTTTCGCTAAAAATTATATTTGATCTATAATCAGCAATTAATGCTGATGTACTACCCAGTATGAAACCAGAGATAAGGGAAAGAGCTAATATCCTTAGTTTTCTGGGGCTAATTGGCTGATCTTGAACGGTTGGTGATGAAATTAATTTCCAGGGATCAGCTGCTCTAGCTTTTTCCATTTGATAGCTAGCTAATTGATTTTGTAAATTTACAAGTGTTGAGGAATCTCTAAGAGACTTTTGGGTTAATTCTCTATGTTTACTGAGTAAGTCTGTGGAAATATCAAGCGAGGCAAGAGTTGATTTTGCAACATTTAATTGACCCAATATTCTTGCTTGTATTTGCTTATTACCAACGTCTATTAACTCCTTTCTTTGTCTTATTAATTTCGCAAGAATTGGGTCTCCAGGATGAAATCTTGATTTCTTTTCAGCTATCTCTGTTTCAATCCGAATTATCTGATCAGTTATGTCTGGAGTTCCTTCTTCTTGTAGGAATTCTGAGATTGGATTAATGAATAAATTTGCATTCTCTTCGTTTTCTGCTTCTTTCAGCAATAGTTCCAGCGCAATAACTTTTGCCTTGGCCATCGATTTTGCGGTTTCTCTGCTTCCTCCAATCTCTGAAAGAGCACCACTAGAAGCACCAATAAAACTTTTGCCTCCAAAATTTGTATTACTCTCAGCACCAGTTACAATTCCTGCTATTGGTAATCCATCCATTGCAGATAAATTATTTTTTAAACCATAGTCCAAAGCTTTTTTAGCACTTTCTTTTGCAATAGGCTTAATTATCTTTATTTGTTTTTCTAGATATTCAATGACAGAATTTATTTCTCTATCCCTTCCTTGATTGGAATAGCTTTGATATTTTTTTGATATCAGTTGAGTTATGGGTTTTATTAGGGTTTTGTCTTCATCCTTGAATTTGACTGTAAGGACTGTAGTATTTCTTTTCGGGCTTACAGAAATGGATTTTCTCACCCAATGTTTAAAAATCATTCCAGCTGATTGAGGTTTCTTTTCTTTGACGGCTTCAAAAATTGGTAGTAAAACAGAAGGACTATAAAGTATCTCTACCTCAGTTTCTAAACTGTCTTTCATCCCGCCCCCACCCATATTTACTACGGAGGCCAGGCCAGGGTTTTGAGCTAATAATGCAGCCTTTGCTCCTTGCCCTGCAGTTTCGCCAATAACAATTTGAAATTCACCTTGATATAAAGGTTTGGTCGTTAGAAGTTGAAATGCACCAACGCCTAAACCTATGAAAATTCCTCCTGATAACCACTTCCATCTGCGAACTATTGAATAGAAAATTTCCTGAAAATTTATTTCATCATCCATTGATGAATCTTGAGAGCTTTTATGCATATCTGTTTCTAAATTGGCGTTCATTGATTAAAAATGCTGTAAAGGGAGTAGATACCTAGGGTGGGGACAGCAAACTCATTCGCTGCTCCTAAAGTGGCAGATAAAATCGTTTCGTTTACTCGAACTATATCTCCTGCCATGAGTACTGGATTAGCTGAAGAACCTTCCTTTGCATTAGCAACTTGTTGAGAGAAAATAACCCTTTTATCTGTTGATCCGTCACGGTTAAATCGTACGAATTCAACTTTTCCACTAAAAAGTTTAGGTCCTCCTGCAGAGGCAATTGCTTGCTTTAGGGTAGAACCCTGAGGCAGAACTTTTGCGCCTGGCTCTTTAATTCTGCCGCTTACATAAACTTGAATAAAATCGGGGCTGAGATTGCTTCTTCCAGCTTGTATTATTTGCTCGCGAAGCTCAATTTCTGAGCGACTTACATAAACATTATCGCCATCAAATAATCTTATGTTTTGAGACTCGTTCCCCTCCATGATTAGACCTAGGAAATTTAGTGAAGTCTTTATTCTCCCACCAGAACTTTTTGGGAGTTTTCGTGTCACTTTTACATCCTCTAATTTTGAAAAGGGTGTTACACCACCAGCTCTTTTTAAAGCATCAAAAACGGTTGGGAAGTGTAAACTTGTAGGCTGTATTTCTATATCAGGTCCTCCTAAAGCAGTGCCTTTGAGTTGACTAGATACGGGATTAATATATTGAGTGGGTCCTTCGCTTAAATCTTTGGATAGTGGAGTATAAGCTTTACTTTCAAGACTTGCCTTTTGGGGAAGATTTAAATAATAAAAGCCTGGTCGATGAACTTCTCCACCGACATATACCCTGACGGCTCTATAACGTGTTGTGCTAACGTAGATTTCAGGATTAATTATGAATTCTGAATATTTTTCGGTCAACTCATCTTTAACCTCATTTATTGTTTTCCCTTCAACTGAAATTGATCTTAACCTTGGCAAATAAAGTGTTCCATCAGCGTTGATATTAAATATTCCGGAATATTCATGAATATCTTTTATGTCAATTAAAATAGAATCACCAGGGCCTAATATATATGTTCCAGGAAGAGTATTGCCAAGGGCAGCATTTTGAAGATATGTTTTTTGACTGATTTCAGTATCAACTTGAGATGCGGTAGCATTTCTAGTACTTATAAAAAAAATACTAATTATTAAGCCGATATAAGAAAGATTACGTTGATGCCTCACTTCGAAACTGATTTTTTAATATTGTAACCTATATTTAGTGATATTGACAAGTTAAAATTAAGAATAATTCGTAGTTATTATTCTTATATTTTTATTGATTTAGATTATTTGCGATGAGGCGACTTTACCGTCTTAATGGGTGATAGCTAGTCTTCTTAATATCTTTTTTTTAGTGTTTTACAAATTTCGAGTAGCGAATATGTTGAAACCACTTATAATCTCCAAAATAGGTAATGAAACAATAGTTTGCCGTTAATAGTAGAGTCACTATAATATAATTTATTTAGATTCAAGTTTTAGATCATATGAAATATATTTTTCATTGCAAAAACTTAGAAATTATTCCTATAAAAATTAATTAATTATGACAAGGACTTTTGGGGTTATTGGTAGGCTTTGGAAGCATTTAAGTAAGAGAAGAAAACTTCAGCTTTTGTTTTTAGGGGTCTTAGTCTTGATGAGTGGATTCGCAGAGTTGTTTTCATTAAGTGCGATAATACCTTTGCTTTCAACAATAAGTGGTTCAAATCAGTTGATTGTTCCTTCTTTTGTGAAAGAATCATTATCAATGATTAGTATTTTAGACAAAGGTAACCCTGCTGTTAAGTTTGCATTTTTCTTTAGCATAGTTTCTTTTATTGCGTCATTCTTAAGGCTCTCAAACATATGGCTTAATAGTCAGATGTCTGCAAGAATAGGTACAGACTTAAGTACCAAGGCATACAGAAATATATTATTTCAAGAATATGATTTTTATTCAAGAAGGAATAGTAGTGAATTGATAAATATTATAACAACGCATTGCTCGAATACTGTTATAGTTATTAATCAATTTCTTTATTTGGCAACCTTTAGTATAGTTCTTATTGGACTAATGCTAGGCTTATTTATAATAGATTGGCAGGTCGCAACTTGTTCTGGTTTTTTCTTATTTAGCTCTTACTTAATTATAGGTGGCTCAGCAAAAAAAAGAATTCTAAGTAATAGCAGAGTAATTCCAAATTTTGTTATTAGTCAGCATAATATAGTCAAGGAAGGACTTGGTACTATTAAAGATTTAATTTTAAAAGGTAATCAAAATTGGTATCTAAGAAGCTATAATAGAGGAGATAAAACAATGAGATTAAAGCAGGCTGAGAATCAGTTTCTTATTCAATTTCCTCGCTATGTTATTGAACCTTTAACTTTAAGTCTAATTAGTTTATTCTCTGCTTATATATTAATTAGCACAAAAGATCCAACTATCATAATAGGATTACTCGGATCTTTTGGTTTGGGAGCAGTTAAGATTTTGCCAAATGTTCAATCTATTTACTCTTCTTGGGGAAGAATAAAAGATTATTCAAAGTTTGCAGAAGATCTATGTTCTACACTAGAACTTTATCCAATTAAAATCGCCGATCTTGATACAAGAAATATAGTTGATCTGGATTTTGATAAATTAGTATTTGATAGAATATCATTTAGTTATTATGGATCTAAGTCAAAGGTTATTGAAAATATATCCTTCACTATAAATAAGGGGCAGAAAATTGCGATAATGGGTAAGAGTGGAAGCGGGAAAAGTACATTAGTCGATTTAATAATGGGTCTGAATTTCCCAAGCCATGGATCTATATTTATTAATGATAAGCAATTATATTCATCAGAAAATGTTGATATTAAAGATTATAAATTCATTACTCAATGGAGAAGATCAATTGGTCATGTACCTCAAGATGTATATTTAGTAGATTCATCAATTAAGCAAAATATTGCACTGGGTTATGACTTAAATCTTGTCAGTGATTCTGAGGTTATAAAGGCTGCAAAATTAGCTTTTATACATGAATTTATAACTAGTCTACCTAATGGTTACAATACAAATGTTGGTGAAATGGGATCACTCTTAAGTGGTGGTCAGAAACAAAGAATAGGTATTGCGAGAGCTCTTTTTCGAAATCCTAAAGTATTAGTTTTAGATGAAGCTACAAGTGCTTTGGACTCATCAACCGAAACTAATATCCTAGAGTCCATATTACAAATAAATAATTCACTTACTATAATCTATATAACTCATAAGAAAAACTTGTTAAGTAAATTTGACAAAATACTTTTAGTTGACTCTGGTAGATTGATTAGTAAATCTGAAAATTGATGAGTGAGTTTAATACAGATTTCTTGATTGTAGGATCAGGTATGGTTGGATTGACTTTGGCATATGAATTAAAGAAAAATCATCCTAATCAAAGCATTACAATAATAGAGAAGGAGTCATTTACTGGGAAACATAGTTCCGGAAGGAATAGTGGTGTTATTCATGCTGGAATATATTACAAGCCAAATTCATTAAAGGCTAAAGTATGCGTTGAGGGTGCTAAAAAATTAATTAAGTGGTGTGATGATGAGAATGTTCCTCTTTTAAGATGCGGAAAAATAATTTTGCCACAAACAATTAAATTAGAATCTCAAATTGATTTCCTTTTAAATAGGGGGATTCAGAATGGCGCTCAAGTTTCTATTTTAAATCAAGAAGAATTAAATCAGAAAATTTATAATGCTAATCCAAATGTTAAACGTGCATTATGGAGCCCTAATACATGTGTTGTCGACCCTATAAAGGTCTTATTTAAGTTGGTTGAAAATCTAAAAGAAAAAGGTGTTAAATTTTTATTTGATTCACAAATTCGATATATAAATAATGAATCTGGCTATTTAAAAATTTACAACAAATCCAATGATATTGTGAAAATTAATTTTGGACATGCGTTCAATGTCGCTGGTATTCATGCTGCAAGTATTGCAAGCCTATTTGGCATAGAACATTCATTTGAAGTTTTACCATTTAAAGGTACATATTGGGAATTGGATTTAGATTGCCCAATTAAAATACCTACGAACTTGTATCCAGTACCCGATTTAAGTGTTCCATTTCTGGGGGTACACTTTACTCCTTCATTATCAGGTAAAGTTTACGTAGGTCCAACTGCTATTCCAGCTTTAGGCAAAGAAAATTATAGATTTTGGGAGAAAATTGATCCTGATTTGATTCTAAATTCATTTTTCAGAATGTCTCTAATGTGGATTTCAAATCAAAACGGTTTTAGGGGCTATGCAAGTGAACAATTGATTCACTTTTTTAAACCTTTTTTTATTCAGTCAGCCAGACAATTAGTTCCTAGCTTGAGACCTGAATATCTTCTACCCTCATCCAAAGTAGGGATACGTAGCCAATTGTATGACAAAGATAAGAACTTATTAGTTGATGATTTTATTATCTATAGGGATAGTAAAAGCACACATGTATTAAATGCAATTTCACCTGCTTTTACTGCTGGTTTTAAACTAGCTGAAATAATTCTCTCACCATAATTAGCTATAATTTGTCACTGAGACTTTATGTCTAATCTTTACCCTCTGCCACGATAATTTCACCTATAAATTTCAACCCAAGATTATTATGAATTTGAGAAAGTATATCTTTATCTTTTTGAGTTAAAACTCTACATTTTACATGAGCATAACGATTCTTACCTAAAATTGTTTTTATGCTGGAAAGTAATAATTTTCTTTTGCTAATTATATCATTTATACTAAAGCGAGACTCTATTCTTATTCCTTTATTTAATTTAATTAAATCTAAAATTTCGTTTGCTATCCTTTCGGCAGAATTATTATTAATCTCATTTATATCATACTCATTTCTATAATTAGATTGAAGTAAACTCAATATTTCTTCTTTCGACTTGTTGTCAATATTAATAGAGTTTGAATTTTTATAAATACTATCTGCTATGCTTAACTTATATTTATTAAGAAGTTTTTCGCTATATATAAAGTTAGAATCTATATTCTCTTTTTTTAGCTCAAGTGCTGAGGAACTGCCAAAATGTATGATCTTTGTCTTATACAATCTACAATGATTAACAACGTCTAACAAAGGACTATCGATAATAAAATATTTTTTTTTGACAATATTTTTTAATTTTTTTAAATTATCCCTTGGATGTGGCCTTATATTGATTATATTTTCTTTAGATATATTATTAATTGGGGTCTCATCTTTTATAATTAGATTATAAAAATAATCAAATAATTCTGTTTTATAGGCTTTATCCTTTCTAATGTTTGGATCCTCAGCTTTCTCAGTAATTCTCAACTCTTCTTCGGATCTTGTCATTGACGGGAAAGTAGAAAGAAATAGAAATTTAGGACTTTTATATGAATAAATATTTTTATTCAAGTTTATTCTCAAATTTGTTCTGGAATTGCCTGTAAGAATAAATTTATGTAATTTATCTGGGTAGTTTTCTGAAAGAAATTTATACTCTTCAGGATTTGAGCAGAATATTTTATCTACGCTATTAACGCCTACTTGGTCATGCCTGCTTTTAATATATTCTTTTTTTGTAATTGAAAATAGTTCTTCATCTATCGAAGATATAGTTGTATTGTTTAAATTGTATTTGTTTAAATGTTTTGTAAACATAAAGCCTTGACAGCTTTTAAGCATTAAATGATTTACATATTTAAAACTTTCTTTTCTTAAACAATTAAGTAGTAAATTCTGTGGGATAAATAAACATGTTATACCTTTATTTGTTAAAATATCAGCAATATTCATTCTTGAATGTAAATCTCTAATTAAAACCTCAATTGAAAAGATAACTAAGGGTCTTTTTATCTTTACTCGTCTTTTGATTACTGACTTAACCATGATTTATTTCTTTGCTTTTTTTAAATATGATTTCACTAAATCAGCATATTGATGCATTTTTTCTTCTTTTATTGTTGGATGAACTAGTAGCATAATACTTATTTCTCCAAGTTCTTGGGCTACAGGTAATCTATTATCCGGCCTAAGATTTGCTGATTTAAAACAATTTTCCATATAGATTTCACTGCAAGATCCTGTGAAAATAGGGAATCCCTTTTTGCTTATTTCGTCTACTATTCTATCTCTACTCCAATCTTCTAAGAACGATTCTTTATCAATATGAAGATAAAACTTATACCACGCATGTTTTATATTTTTTGGGGGGAGTGGTACGTGAACTGAACTTATTTCTTGGAGACTATTTGCTAATATCCCAGCATTATTTGTTCTTATTTTATTCCATTTTTTGAGCTGGCTTAATTGATATCTACCTATACCACTTTGAATTTCTGTCATTCTGTAATTTGTTCCAAAAGATTCATGGAGCCATTTGTAACCAGGTGGATGCTTCTTTTTGAAAACGGTATTAAAATCTTTCCCATGGTCTTTATATGACCAAATATAATTCCAAATCTTCTGACTTGAAGTTGTTATCATCCCCCCCTCACCAGCTGTTGTCATTATTTTGTCTTGACAAAAACTCCATGCTGCAGCGTTGCCAAAGCTTCCTACACTAACACCATTTATTTGAGCTCCATGAGCTTGAGCACAATCCTCTATTACGTATAGTTTATATTCCTTTGCTATTGCATTTATTTTGTGCATATCCGCAGGCCACCCTCCAAGATGAACGGCTACGATTGCTTTTGTTTTTTTTGTAATAAGTGCTTCTATTCTCTCTGCTGAGATGTTTCCTGAATCTTTTTCGACGTCAGCAAAAATTGGTATAGCTCCAAGAATTACTGCACTTGATGCAGTGGCTATGAATGTTCTTGAGGACATAATTATTTCATCACCTTTTTGAACTCCAATTGATTTATAGGCAGCCGTTAATGCTACTGATCCATTAGCTAGTGCGATTGAATATTTTGTATTGCAATAATTGGCATACTCTTTCTCGAAATGTTTACCTTCATTTCCAGTCCAATAGTTTACTTTCCCACTTTTTAAAATTGACGAGGCAATCTCAACTTCTTTTGATGTGAATTCTGGCCATTTTGGAAATTGACTTTCCATGTAATATACAGTTCCTTTTTTTTATGCTACTTTTTTTTTGCTGGAATACCAAAATACGTATTGTTATTTTCTAAGTCGTTAATGACAACTGATCCTGCTCCTACTGTCACTAAATCTCCAATTTTGATATTTTGAATTACGGAAGAACCAATACCAATCCAGGTATTTTGTCCAATATGAACATTGCCAGCTACGTGGACGCCAGGACAAAGATGCACGCCTTCTTCCATTACGCCAAAATGATCGAAGGATGCACTAGTGTTGATAATGCAACTTAATCCAATCTCGCAACCTGTTTGAATACTCGAGTTAGCCATGAAAACACATCCTCTTTCTATACTTGAATTTGGGCTAATACTTGAAGTTGGATGTTTCAATATTGGAACTTTGAATCCTTCTTTGATTAGTTCTTTTGTTTTTAATACTCTCATACCTGAATCTCCAATTGCAACAATAGCCTCCTGATATTCAAGTTTTAATTTGTTATCGTTAAAGCTATTAAATTCTCCAATAATCTTCTGACCAAGTTGGGTTGTTGATCTGTTTTTAATGTGATCATCTAAGAAGGCAATATTTCGATATAAACCGCTTAATAAGGCTAACTCTGCGACTACCATCCCATGTCCACCGGCACCAAGAATGAGTAAATTATTCATATCCTTAATCATTACCTCTAAATGGTTCCATAGTTGCTGATTTGTCGGAAGAAATACCCTTTCTTAATAATACGATTGAAATTGATTGTAAGATGATAGATATATCTAGTAAGAAGCAAATAGAGTCGACATACTTTACATCAAGTTTGAATTTTTTATCCCAGCTTAATAAATTTCTTCCTTTTACTTGAGCAAGTCCTGTTATGCCTGGCTTAACGCTATGTCGTCTAATTTGAATATTATTATATAGATTGTTGTATTCAATTGGAAGAGGTCTTGGACCAATAATACTCATATTGCCTTGCAAGACATTTATCAGATTAGGAAGTTCATCTAAGGATGTTGTTCTTAGGAAATTTCCAAACTTTGTTATTCTTTGCTCTTCGGTTAAGGAATAATTATTAGAATTTCTATTAGATAACATTGTTCTATATTTTATTATAGAAAATGGACGACAATTAATACCGCTTCTTTTTTGACGGAAAAATATCGGCTTACCATCAATAAAATAAATGCATAGAATGATTATAATATTTAATGGACTACTTATGATTAATATTACAAGTGCAAGTATATAATCAAAAATATTTTTAAAAAATTTGTATGTATTTGATGTATGCATATTGATTTTAAGCATAATCTGCCATGGCTTTTAATCTCTCACTATTTTTTATCTTAAAAGTCTATAAGTCAACATTTTTTGATAATTCTTACTTTGCTAGTACAATAGATTAAATAGAAAAATAGTTTTATATTGAATTTTCTCTAATGGATTCTCGAATTAAATACACTCTAACAATTTTTAAATGACTAAAAAATTACTAATTGGTGCAATATCTGTTCTTTTTTATCTTGGTGGAACAGGCTTATTCTATTTGAGCTCAACTCTTTTTCTCGGGACGGAGGGTTTTGGAAGTTTTATGGCCGTTTTGGCGTATAGCACTTTTTGTGGACAATTAGCATGTTTTGGTATTGATAATCGTAATTTACTTACTATTGTTGAGGCAGGATTTAATAATACGAAAATATTTAGATTTTATTTGTTTAAATTAATTAAACCACTTTTATTGACACTCGCGATATCGATTTATTTTGCGGTTAACTTTTTTAAATACGATAATCTTTCTTCATTATTTATCATAACAGTACTTATTACTTATCTCCCCTTAAGTTCATTGATTCAAACTCAATATTTAGTTGCGAATAAGGGCATTCTAAAACTTATTTGGTTCGCAGTTCAACCATGGATTAAGTCTGTATCAGTGATTATTTGCTTTTATTTTATAAATGAAAATATTAATACTGTTGAATTTAAAATAAATTATCTTAAATTTATTATGGCTCTTATATTGTTAGTTACAATATTCTTGGCGATAGTATTTACCTTTTTGTCTTTTAATAAACTATTTCCTGACTCTACAAATACTGCAATCGAATATAATCAAAGTAAATACAATCAAACAGCATATTTTGCCTTGGATCATATAAATTTCCATTCCGTTTTATCTCTTACATTACCATTATCATCTTTGGTTCTTACTAATGTTCAGACTTCATCATTTGCTTTTGCTTATACGTTATATACTTTTCCATATTTGGTATTCTTTATGATCTGGCAACAAATTTATCATAAACAATTTACGAAATTAATTGTAAATCAGAGGATTTTTTATGCACGTAAACTATTTGCAAAAATAAAAAATAATCTTATTTTACCATTATCTTTATTGTATGTTGCTTTATCCTTCTTTTTATTACCTAATATCTTATTTTTGTTTAATATAGAATTTCAAAGTTTCAAGCTAATATTGTTGTTCCTTTCCGTTTCAATTGTCCCCTCCCTATTGTTAGTTCAACAGAATACAATGATAAATAGTCTAGGTTTAATTCGGAAGAAATCCATTTTAGCTGCTGGAATAACTGTTTTTTATCTTATATTATTACCTGTCATCGCAAAATACTATTCTTCAGAGGGTGTTGCTATATTTCATTCACTATTTATCATCGTAAGATTTACTATGTTTAATAAATTAATTAATATATATACAAATAAGACCCTTGGAGTCTAGTTTGAACTTTTTTTATTTACTTTTTGATTCATTTTTTTATAGCAATTATTTTTTAATGAACAGCTATTGCTTAACTCCTTAACTCTTTGGAGTAGAGTTAGGAGATTAAAAGTATTGAGTAAATACTATGTCTTTAGAGTTGCCAGATATTTTCTCTTGCAAGATAGGTATTGTTGGCTTGGGATATGTTGGCTTGCCTCTCGCGGTTGAATTTTCTCAACAAGAAATATGCCAAAGGAGTGGAAAAATTCTTGATCGCCAGGTAATTGGCTTTGACATCAATAATGAACGAATTTTGGAATTAAAAGAAAGCTTTGATCGAACTTCTGAAATATCTTCCGAAAGATTAAAATCTTCAAAAAGCCTTTTATTTACTAACGATCCCTTTGATCTTTCAGATTGTGATGTTTTTATAGTTACTGTTCCAACTCCAATTGATGTTGAAAAACGTCCAGATTTACTAGCACTTGAAAATGCAAGTTCTATTGTAGGTGAAAATATAAAAATAAGATTATCCAATAATAGAAAATCATTACCCATAGTTATTTTCGAAAGTACAGTATATCCCTCTGCGACAGAAGATATATGCCAGCCAATTATCTCAGAGAGATCTTCATGCTTACTTTACCCGGAGCACTCTGAAGATGGATCTTACGGTCTTGGTTATAGCCCTGAAAGGATTAATCCTGGAGATACCAAGAACACATTAACGAAAATCACCAAAGTTACTAGTGGTTCTAGTCCTGAAATAGCGACTTGGGTTGATGATTTTTATGGAACAATAATTACTGCTGGTACTTTTAAAGCAAAGTCAATTCAAGTAGCAGAGGCTTGTAAGATTATTGAGAATACACAAAGAGATTTAAATATTGCATTAGTAAATGAGTTAGCAATTATATTTTATAAATTAGGAATTAATACCTTAGATGTAATTGAAGCGGCATCATCTAAATGGAATTTCTTACCTTATAAACCTGGATTAGTAGGTGGTCACTGTATTGGAATAGATCCATACTACCTAACATATAAGGCAAAGCTTAGTGGTTATTATCCAGACGTTATTCTGGCAGGAAGAAGAATCAATGATGGAATGGGTTTTTGGTTAGCAGAACAATTAATTCTTAAGATGGCTCAATCGAAGTTGCAAATAGCTGATGCAGATGTATTGATTTTAGGCTTTTCATTTAAGGAGAATTGTTCAGATATTAGAAATACTAGGGTTGAAGATGTGATAACAGCATTGAATTCCTATGGTATTAATCCCACTATTTATGATCCTAATGTAATTCATTCAGAAGCTAAAGAACAATATAATTTGGATGTAAAAAATGTTTTAGATCCAAATAAAAAATATCATGCAATTATACTCGCTGTAGCTCACTCTATTTTTAATGAGTGGACCTTGGATTTTTGGAGATCTTTGATTTATCCTGAATCAATTTTATTTGATGTTAAAGGATTAATTCCTGATGTTTTGAATCCAACAAGGATATAGAAATTAATTAATGAGGATACTTATTCAAGCAAGAATGAATTCTAAGAGACTTCCTGGTAAGGTCTTACGAAAAATTAATAATACTGAAATGCTTTTATGGACAATTAATAGATTAAGAAGACTAAATAATTTTTTCAAGCTAGCAGTAATAACATCAAAAGAAACTTCAGATGATCCAATAGAAAATTTTTGCAAAATAAATTCTATTGATATATATAGAGGAAGTCTAAATAATGTTGCAGAAAGATTTATTGATGCATGTATGTTCTTTAAGGCTAATTCTTTCGTAAGAATCTGTGCTGATAGTCCTTTTATAGACCCTTTAATAGTTTCAGAAGCAGTTGAAATCTATCAAAATAATAATTTTGATCTCGTTACAAATGTTCAAACCAGAACTTTCCCAAAAGGTCAATCAGTGGAAGTTGTTAAACTTAGTGCAATGAAGAAAATTATTAATTCTAATAATCTTACAAATGAGCATTTAGAGCATCCAACTAAATTATTTTATGAGTATCCAGATTTATTTAGTATAAAAAATTTTGTATGTGAAAAATCAGGTTTGGAGAAAATACAATTATCAATTGATTTCTACGAAGATTATATTTTAGCAAATAAAATTGCTTCTTCAAAAGAGTTATTATATCTTTCTTGGTACGATATACTAAATTTGTATACTAAAAATTCTTATAGCTGAGATTGATATGCTTAATGTAGGAATTATTGGTTTAGGAGTAGGAGAAAAACATATTGATGGCTATAAGAAAAATAAATATTGTGATGTCTCATTTATATGTGACTTTGATAAAGAAAAATTAAACGATGTTTCAAATCGGAATAAATCCATTAATACAACATCTAATCCCAAAGATATTCTTACATCTGAAAAAATTGATATTGTATCTATTGCTTCTTATGATAATTTTCATGCCGAACAAGTGATATTAGCATTAGATAATAATAAGCATGTGTTTGTGGAGAAACCTCTCTGCTTAAATCAATTTGAGTTCGAAAATATATTAGAAGCTTTAAACAGAAATCCACACCTTTCACTTTCCTCTAATTTGATTCTTAGATGTACTCCTAGATTTAAAAATCTTCGAAAATCAATACAGAATTCAGAACTTGGGACACCATATTATGTAGAAGCAAGCTACGACTATGGGCGTATTAATAAAATTATTAATGGATGGAGGGGAAAGTTAGATTTTTATTCTGTAATGCATGGTGGGGGCATACATTTAATTGACCTAATGACTTGGCTTATGGATGATCAAATAGTTTCTGTATTTGCAGCTGGAACAAAAATTGCAACTCAAAACACTGATTTTAAATATTCGGATTGTGTAACGGCTACTTTAAAATTCAAAGGAAATGCTATTGGTAATATTACGGCTAATTTCCCTTCAGTAATTGCTCATGGTCATAGACTTGGCATCTATGGAACAAAAAAGACTTTTCATCATGGTCCTTTTGGCGCAGGTTTTTTTGCCGATAGAGACCCTGCTTCATTGCCTGAAACGATAAATGATCCTTATCCTGGCGCTTCTAAGGGAGATTTAATTCCCTCATTTGTTGATCACATTCTTGATCCTCTTAAGACTCCTCTTGTATCAAAGAGAGAAGTTCTTCAGGCAATGGCGGTTTCTCTTGCTATTGAGGATAGTCTAAAAACAAATATGCCTAAGGTGATAGATTACAAAAAAATAATCTAAGATTTTCGAGGCCTTATTAATTGTGAGTGTCATTCCAATCAAAGGTAAGAAAGTTCTTCTAATTGGAGGAGCAGGGTTCATAGGACATAATCTTGCCTTGAATCTAAAAAGAAATGGCGCAGAGGTAGAGATATGTGATCCGTTGCAGGTTAATAATTTAATATCTCTCCATAGCTCCGATACTAATTTCACCGAAAGACCACTGTATTTAGATATTATTCATGAAAGATTAAGGTTATTAAGGAATGCAAATATCCCTATTCATACAGAAGATGCAAGGGATTATTTTAGATTAAGCTTACTTTTTGATAGAGCTAAACCCGATGTAGTTGTTCTGCTTGCTGCAGTATCTCATGCGAGCAGATCAAATAAAGATCCCTTTAGTACATTTGATCATAGTTTTAGAACACTGGAAAATGCTTTAGATTGCTCAAGAGGTCGTGCGAAACATTTTATATACTTCTCTTCAAGCATGGTTTATGGGAATTTTAAATCTCAAGGAGTTACTGAAGATGTAAATTGTGAACCACTAGGTATATATGGAGCTTTGAAATATGGAGGTGAAAAATTAGTTATTGCTTATAATCAGGTTTTTGATTTGCCATATACAATAATAAGACCTTCTGCTTTATATGGAGAGAGATGCATTAGCAGAAGAATTGGTCAGATTTTTATTGAAAATGCACTTAGAGGTAATAAATTAACTATTAGGGGTGATGGACATGAATCACTTGACTTTACTTATATTGAGGATTTAGTTGATGGGATTACAAAATGTATCAAGAACACTAATTCTTACAATCAAATATTTAATTTGACTTATGGAAAAGCCAGATCTCTTAATGATATGGCTTCAATAATTCAATCCGAATTTAAAGATATTCAAGTTACTCATATTGAAAGAGATAATTTGGTGCCTCAGAGGGGTACTTTAGATATATCTAAGGCAAAGGATTTAATAGGTTATTCACCGGATAATCCACTAGAAGTTGGTTATAAAAAATATATAGAATGGTATAAGTCTCTTTCTTTAAACTCCTCTTCATTTAACAGCACAGAGAGAACTGAGCCTCAATGGAATGAATGATCTTATTAAGGAAACAAAAATTTTTAATGATATATGGTTGACTGAGCATTTAGGAAAAAATTGTTTCCATTTGGATTGTGGAAAAGATTATAAAAAAGTCATAATAAAATTAATAAATGACATAAATGAAGAAATATTTGTGGATACTAAAATTTCCACATCTAATAATAAATTACTTTCTTATTTACAAAGTATAAAATTTAAAGTTATTGATTGCTCTTTATCTTTTGTATGTGAAAAATGTATTTCTTATCCAAAAGTAAATAAAAAAATAGACGTGCGAAAAGCTAATAATCATGATTTAGATAGTGTTTTGAAAATCGCTTCTTCTTCATTTAGTTTTTCTAGATTTCATCAAGATATTAATATATCTTGTGAAGTTGCAAACAAAATAAAAAAAGATTGGGCTCATAACTTTTTTCGGTCACTTAGAGGAGATTTAATGTATGTTGCTTTTCATAGAAATGAGGAGAAAATAGTAGGATTTATTTTATTAAATTATATGGAAAGTAAGAGTTTTGATAAGGAAGTTATTATTGATCTGATTGCAATTGATAAACAATTTATGGGTAGGGGAATAGCTAAAAGTTTATTAAAAGAGATGTTTGAAAATGAATCAAATAAATGCCTTTTTAAGGTTGGTACTCAAGTATCTAATATTCCAGCAATTTCTCTTTATTCAAAATTTGGCTTTATTTTAAATGAGTCCAATTATGCACTTCATTTGCATAAAAATATTTTTAAGGTTTAATTTTTAATAAATACAAGCTAATTTTTATTAAATTACTAATTTTCGTCTACAATGTTACCTAATTACATTAGTAGTAGTTTTAAGAAATGTGCGGAATTGCAGGAGCGATAACAAGATATCCAATCCCTGATTCAAATGTAAAAAGATGTTTAAAATCGCTTTATCATCGAGGTCCTGATAACGCCTCTTTCACTAGGTATCAAAACGTCTCTGACTGGAATATTCTTCAAATTCATACCAGACTTTCCATAATTGATTTAGATCCAAGATCAAATCAACCTATGAAGATAGGAAATGGTAGCTTGGTTTTTAATGGCGAGATATATAATTATTTAGAACTTAAATCAAAATTTTTTTCTTCTAGAAAATTAAGAACAAAGAGTGATACAGAAATACTGGGTTTGATGTTATCCGAGTATGGATCGGATGCCTTTCAAAAGCTTGAAGGAATGTGGTCATTCTCATGGTTTGATTTTTTAAATGAAAGACTTACTTTGTGTAGAGATGGATTTGGTAAGAAACCTCTATATTTTTATCTTTTATCGGATGGAGGGATGTTATTTGGATCTCAGCCTCAGGCAATATTTGATCTGTTGGGCTACTCTTTGCCAATAAATAGAAGACATATAGAACGTTTTTTAGTTAATGGATATAAAAGCATTTTTAAAACTGAACAGACATTTTTTTCAGGCTTGAATCAATTACCAGCAGGTTGTTATTTGTCATGGACTAGTAAAACTTTTGCAAATATCTATCAATGGGATAAATACTCTTTCGGGATGGTTGATGACTCAATTAATTTTAATGATGCAGTAAGTGGAACTAGAAGTCGACTTATTAAATCACTTGAATTAAGGTTAAGATCTGATGTCCCATTGGCATTTATGTTGTCAGGTGGTATTGATTCAAATGCATTAATCTTTCTTGCAAAGAAATACTTTAACTTAGATATAAGTGCTTTTACTATTATCAATGATGATCAAAGGTATGAGGAGTCTGATATGGTTAATCTTGCTATTAGGCAGCTTAATATTAATCATTTTCCCGTCAAAGTTTGTCATCTAGGTATTATTAATGATATGAGGGAATTAATTAAATTAAGAGGTTCACCTATTTTTACGATTTCACAATTTGCTCAAACTTTATTAATGAAAGAAATATCTAATCAAGGGTTTAAAGTAACTCTTAGTGGAATAGGAGCAGATGAGATTTTTAGTGGTTATTACGATCATCATAATGCTTATTTACGTGATATGTATTTTAAAGATAAAAGCTTATTTGAAGAATCTAGGGAGAATTGGTCAAAGACCGCAGGGAAGTATGTTAGGAATGAATATTTAAAAGATCCTGATTACTTTATCAAGAAACCTTTTTCGAGAGATCATATTTATTTTGATTCCACACTTTATTCTAGTTACCTTATTAGTGGATTTTATGAACCTTTCGAAGAAAAATATTTTTGCAATGATTTGCTAAGGAATAGGATGGCAAATGAAATTACTTACGAAGCTGTACCGCCTTTAGTGCATGAGGAAGATTTAAATTCTATGTCTTATTCTGTTGAGAATAGATGCCCATATCTCGATAATGAATTACTTAAATGGGCAAATAAAATTCCTACCAAATTTCTAATAAGAGATGGCTTAGCTAAAGCTATTTTACGTCATGCTGTTAAAGATTTAGTACCAAATAAAATAATTATGAATCCTAGAAAAGTTGGCTTTAATGTTCCTATTGACTCTTTTTTGGACTTAGAAAATAAAAAAAATACAGTCTTGTTAAATGAAAATAGTCCTATCTATAATATTGTTAATTATGATAAAGTATTACCACTTCTTACACCTAAAAAGAAAAGATCAAATACTGAAAGTAAATTTATTTTTAATATGTTAAGTTCAAATCTTTTCCTTGAGAATTTTTAACTATGAAGTGGTGTAAAGAGTGTATCCTTCCAGACTCTCGTCCAAATCTTAAAATAGATGCTAATGGTGTTTGTAATGCATGTAGAAATCACAAAACAAAGATAGATATTGATTGGAAATCACGTCAGGATCAATTAAATATTCTTATAGATTCTATTAAAAAGAGGTCTTCTGAATATGACTGTTTGATTCCTGTTTCAGGAGGTAAAGACAGCACTTGGCAAACTTTAAAATGTCTAGAACTTGGATTGAATCCTTTAGCCGTAACATGGAAAACTCCAGCAAGAACTGATATTGGTGCTGCTAACCTCGATAATTTAATTAGTTTAGGTGTGGATCATATTGATTTCACGATAAATCCAAATATTGAGGCAAAGTTTATGTGGGAAACTTATAAACAAAAAGGCAGTTTAGCGATTCCAATGCACTTTGCTATTTATAATTTACCGTTAAAATTAGCTTCAAAATATAATATTCCATTAGTTGTTTATGGAGAAAATTCAGCTTTTGAATATGGAAGTCTTAATCAGTCAGATGAGGGCTTCGAACTCACTTCTCTCTGGGCGGATAGATATAATCCAACTGTTGGTACAAAATTGGAAGATTGGTATTCAAGTGAACTAACTGAAAAAGATCTTCGAGCTTATACACGACCAACAGATTTAGAATTGAGTAATGTTAGGGCAATCTTTTTAGGACACTATTTCAAGTGGGACCCTGAAAATGTTCAAGAAGAAGTAAGTAAATTTGGCTTTATGAGGGATAAATCAGGACCAAGGACTGGATTTTATGACTATGCAGATATTGATTGCGAGTTTATTTCTTTGCATCATTGGATAAAGTGGTACAAATTTGGTTTCACGAGATTATTTGATAATTTATCATTAGAAATTAGAAACGGTAGATTGTCTAGAGAGGATGCTTTACAAATGATAAGAGAAAGCAATTTCGAACCAAGTTATGACGATGTTAAAAGTTTTTGTAAATTTACCAACCATACAATTGAAGATTTTTTTAATGTGGCAGAGACTTTTCGATCAACTAGTATTTGGGCAAAAAATTCAAATAATAAATCAAATTGGTATATTAAGGATTTTATTATAAATGACTATAAATGGTTCTAATTAATTTATTCTAAAAGAACTAAAATTAATTAACTACATATAGATTAAATTAATGAGTGACTTTATTCCTTTTGGAAAACCAATTTTAAATGAAGAGGAACTAAATAGCGTTAATGAGGTTTTACAGTCAGGAATATTGGTTCATGGAAAATTTACTAATAATTTTGAGACGAAATTTGCACAAAGAAATGGTTCTAAACATGCTATCGCCGTATCAAGCTGTACGGCTGGAATGCATTTAGGCTTATTTATTTCTGGGATAGGCAGAGGGGCTAAGGTTGCCGTGCCAGCAATGACCCATGTCGCTACTGCACATGTTGTTGAGCTGCAAGGTGCACAACCGGTATTTATAGATGTTGATCCCAAAACTGGAAACATGTCTACTACTAAGCTCCAAGAAGCCTCAAAGTTAGTTAATTTGGATGCAATTATTCCAGTTCATTATCTTGGACTACCTTGTGATATGGATGAGATTAATAATATCGCCAGTAAAAATAACAGTTTAGTAATTGAAGATTGTGCGTTATCTTTGGATGCTGAATATAAAAACAAGAAAACAGGATCTTTGGCTGATTTAGGTAGCTTTTCATTTTATCCTGTTAAACATATCACTTCTATTGAAGGAGGAATGGTTACTACTGATAATGATGAAATAGCCACTAAGATAAGAAAAAGTAGAGCTTTTGGATATAACAAATCTCTTGGTGAAAGGACAAGACCTGGTTTATATGATGTCGATTCTTTAGGTTTTAACTATCGAATGAATGAAGTTGAAGCAGCAGTTGGATTGAATCAGCTAAACAAAATTGATCAATTTATAAAATTGAGAGAACGAAATTTTAAAATCTTACAAGAAAAAGTTTCAAGCATACCTGGCATTACTACATTTCCTTCAGAGTTTAAAGGATCAAAAAGCTCTTATTATTGTTTTAACTTTGTACTACCTGAGAATGAAGAAAATAAAAGAAATGAATTGCAAGATAGTTTAAAAGATTTAGGAATTGGAACTTCGATACATTATCCTTCAGCAGTCCCAATGTTTGAATACTATAGAAATAAATATGGATATAATTCAGGTGATTTCCCAGTCTCAGAATGGTTGGCTGCTAATACTCTTTCTATAGGTATTGCACCTCATGTAAGTGAAGAGAACGCCATTTGTATTGCAAATAATATATACCAACTTTTAAAATGAGATTTTATTCATGAAAATTGATGAGATTAATCCCAAGCGTGACTTTAAGTGTGGTGAGAAAGGGAATCTTACATTATCTCATGTTGCAACTATTAAACTTGAGTCAGATGAACTTATCACATTCATCAATGATGAATTAAAAGAGTATGACGTAGTTTGTAAAGATTGGGGATATTATGCTACTCCATCAATTAATAAAAGATTGAAAAATAATGGATATAGAGCAGCTATTACTCGAAATAAGGAAGGTAGTATTTATATCGTTCTAGTAGACGAGGCTAAAATAGATCTCTGGCTGAAGTATAATAAAGATGAAAATCAAGAACTTATTAAATGGTTGTGATTATTAATTGTATATTTTTTATCCTTAACTATTGATCTTAAAACTATTAACGAGCTTGATATTAATATAGGTGATATTACTGTTCTTTGACGTATTACAACTCCTAGATTATAAGTTGTTGCGGCTAGTACAACAATAAAAACAAATGAGGAAATCAATAGCCCTGATTTTATCCCCTGCTCTCGGATGAAATTAATTGGCTTTAGCTTGAATTTCAGTATAGACTTAAACAAAGACTTTATAATAGGGACTCCTAGAAATATAAAATAAGGGAATGTTTCTACAACAGAAAGTAATGAAATTACTCCCCCTCCTAAATTATGTAATGGTGCTATTATGTACTTAATTTCAGAAAGAATAGGTATATATGTTGTTTGAAATGTGTTGTCTGCCTTTACGGTAAAGTCTTCTGAAATTTTACTTAGGACTCCCAATAGATCTAATTGATTATATCCATATGATCCTTGTACAAAACTACCAAATTTTATTAATAAAACTATTGAAATAGGTAATAATAACAGCAAAGCAAATAAGCCTTTTGATGTTTTTCTTATTAGGATTAGGAATAAGGAAATAGCAATACCGCTAGCAACTATAAAAGCAAAATGTGGCCTTAGGCATACTAGAGTAAATATAGAAAGGAAAATAAAAAATATAGATTTTACCGTACTCCCTTTTCTAATCGTTACTAAACTATAGCTTATTAGAGATATAGATAAGAATGAAAGTCCATCCTTTCCTATAAGGGTTGTCCAAAAATGGCAACTTGGTGAGTATAGCATTAGCATGTAAAGATATTTATATTTTTTACCTAAATCTATTGAAAGTGATCTTATGAGATTAGATGCGATTAAGATTCCAAAATATCCAAAACCAGAGAAAATTAATGTCGTTTGCTGATAACTTAAGGAGAGGAATCTAGAGAAAAATGCAGTTAGATCAACAACCAAATTGGCGCCAACATAACCGTTGAAAGGATAAATTTGTCTTATTGATGCCATATAATAAAATGGAGCATCTCCCCCTTTGTTGCTAACATAAACAACACTCATAAACGTTAGGATTAAATGAAATATTAATGATAGTATTATATTTGGAGTTGAGAAGTTTAATTTCCGACCTAATAGATAACTTATTACAAATATTATTAATGAAATAGTAATTAATTCCAAGATTGGATTAGTGATTAAGGATATTATAATCTATTACTCATTATTTATCTCTTATGGATTAATTATTAATTATATTAGGTCTACAGTTCTTTATTTTAAGAAATACTACCTAATTTTGTTTTTTACAGTCCAGGGTTTATATTATGAATTTATACTAAAATAGTGATAACGTGTGTAAATTGTTACGGGAAATCTTTTTCAGATACTGGCTATTCTATAGATGAATCAAAAATTATAAAGTGTGATTCTTGTTCATTGGTAAGGTTAAGTTTATTTAGTTCTGAATATGATGATTCTCTTTACTCCTACTATGAATCTTATGCTTCTTATATCAAATCTGATGAATGGAAAGAAAGATCAAGATTGAATGCATCTAATTTAATTCTTTTTCTAAAAGATATTTCTAAAAACTATGTAATTAATGATTTAAATAAGAAAGTGAAACTTTTGGACTTTGGATGCGGTCTGGGTTCAACACTTGCGGCGGGAGATAAATTAGGTTGGGATGTATTTGGTATTGAGATGAGTAAATTCTGTCTTGATTATTGCAATGAATCTGGATTTAATGTTTCAAGTGATCTTTCAGATATTCCGTTGAACAAGAAATTCGACATTATCACTTTGTTTGATGTAATAGAACATGTTCCTAATCCTATAGATACCTTTAATTCTTTGAAATCCAGACTTAGTCCGAATGGTATTTTGCTGGTCACCTGTCCAAATTGGAATTCATTGGAAAGATATTTATTTGGTTCCAAATGGAAAGCTATTGATCCACAACATTATCATTACTTTACATCTCAAATCATGAAAGAGATCTTAATTAAATCAAACTTCTCAATATTAAAGTTAATTACTAAAAATTTTAATCCATTTCAATATAGGAAATCAAATATTTCTAATGAGAAAAACCTAGTTATATCAAAAACTTCTTTAAAAAATAAGCGAGGTAAAAGCTTAATTTTACTTCGCACCTTTGCTTCTTTTGGAATTGGACTTTTTATTAAAAAAATCCTTAATTTACTACTAAAGATTTTTTCTTTAGGAAGTACTATGGTTATTGTATGCAAGTAAATAAATCAACATTATATATAAGTTTTGATGGCTTATTAGATGATCTTGGATCAGCTCAGATTGTCCCTTACTGTAAAATTATATCAAGATTCTCTTTTTTGACGATATGCTCACTTGAGAAATCTTCAAGAATGTCTTTAAGCACTTCTCTTGATTATTCATTTAAAAAAAATAAAATTTCTTGGCAATTTTCAATTTTTTCTCAAAATTCTTTTGCTATGTATAGGTATTTTTATAATTTTTTTAATCTTTTTAAATTAGTTTATAATTCAATTAAGAAAAATAATCCTGAATACATACATTGCAGATCTTATATCCCGATGATTATTGTTTGTATACTATATCCAATGATAAATCAAAAATGTAAAATAGTATTTGATATCAGAGGTTTTTGGTTTTTGGAGAGATTAGAAAACCCTAATAATAAATATTTTTCTTTACTATTACCAATCTTCTATCATATTGAAAAATTTATTTTTTCTAAAGCTGACTATATCATTACGTTGACATATTCTTCTTTAGATCGTATTTCTTCTTTTACTTCATCTAGGAAAAAAGTTTTTGTAATACCTACTTTAAGTGATAAAACTAATATTGATATGCAGAAAATTCAAAAGGATTTTGATTTCATTTATCTTGGATCCTCCAAAAGGCCTTATAGGTTAGATATGTGTATTGATTTTTTATCCAGACTTAACGAGTTTTCTAATCGTAGATTTAACATGCTTGTTTTAACAAGATCCGATTTGAAGGAGTATAAAGAATTATCTAGAAATTTAGGAGTTTATAATCAAATTACTTTTGATCAGGTTGATCATAAATATATTAATAATTATATATCTAGATGTAGATGCGGATTTGTATTTATAGATGAGGGTATAAGTAGACTGGCTCAATTCCCTACAAAAGTTGCTGAAATATTAAGTCTTGGTATACCTATATGCACTAATTATAATCTTCCTGATGTTGCTAAGTTATTAATTGACTTTGACGCAGGAGCTGTCATTGATGATATATATTCCAAAGCATCACTTGAAGCAGTAATAAATATTATAGATAATCAACAACATTTTAATAAAAATGCTTACAACCTTTGGGAGCAAAAACTTTCGCTTGATTTTGCCGTAAAGGAATATGCAAAGATTTACAGTTGATTTTGAAAAAAGCTTTACTTCTATCACAGTATGATTCTTCTCAGGCAACTACTAGAATTAGAATATTATCTTTAATTAAGCCACTTAATGATAATGGCTTTAATACAAGGTTTGAACCACTTATTAGTTGGGATTTTAACAAGTATCCAAGATATATTAAATTTTTCTTACTTTTTAAAAACTATTTGAGGAGGCTTTTAATTTTATTATTTAATAAATATGATCTTATAATCTTTAATCGTGAGATATTTCCAAAGCTTCCATTCTTTTTTGACTCAATCGTTTTTATATCTTCAAAAAAGGTTGTTATGGATTTAGATGATGGGATTCACTTGTATTATTTGAAAAGTATATTGGAAGGAAAAATTGAAAGGCTTGTTCAGTATTCTGACTATATTTCTTTGGCTAATGTTAGATTGGCTTCATACTTTAAAAATCATTTAGATAAAATATCAATTAATTATCCATTCCCAGACAAAATATATAAAAGGGTTAAAAAAGAATCAGAAGTTTTAACTATTGGCTGGATTGGATCAACTTCTACAACAAAATATCTTGAGAATTTACTACCTATATTAGAAATTATCAATAAAAAATATGACTTTAAATTACTTTTAGTAGGAGCTTCTGATGATTTATTAAAACATCAAGATAGATTTTTGAGCTTAAATATAATTTCCTTGCCTTGGTCTCAAGAAAATGAGAAATACTTTTTTGAGAATATTTCTTTAGGACTGATGCCTCTTGATTTGAATGATGAGTTTTCAAATTTTAAAAGTGGGTATAAACTTATTCAATATCTAGCTCATTCAATTCCCTGTTTAGCAAGTAAAAATGATGTTACTTTTGATATCGTAAGAAATGAGATGTTTTTATGTGATTCAGAGAGTGAATGGCTTTCAAGATTAGATTGGTTTTTCTCAATAGGTGAGAAAATTCAACTTGATTGGATGCGTAATAATGTAGATAGTTATTTGAAAAAATTTAATTTTATTTCTAATAAATTAATCAGTTGATAAATCTATTCTCTTACACCCTTTAAGTTTGTTTGTTCTTAAATCTTTGCTCAAAACTAAATTTGCACCAACGAGCATTCTTTCAGGTATATAGCTTCCAGTAAGTATTACTGAACCACTTGATAAAATACAAAATCTTTCGATTATTATTAATTTGTTTTTATTTAAAAAGGGATATTTGGATCCAATGGTTACGTTTTTGAAAATTGTTGTATATTCTCCAATTCTACAAAAATCGGGAATAACTATTCCAAATGGATGAATAAATCTTATACCTCCTTTTATTTGAGCTTTATAACTTAAATCACAATTGAAAATATAGAATATTATGTATTTAAAAAATACAGAAATAATTTCTAAATTAAGTCTATAGAATAATTGAGAGATTCTAAATAAATATATGATTATAGCTTCTGGACTTAATAATAATATTATTAAATTACTTAAACCTAATTTACTGCGTTTGTTTTTAAGATGGCATCCTTGACTTATATGATTCACATCATCTCTTATATGGCTAGCTAATATTTTAATAGACATTTATTCTTATAATTATTATAATACAATGATTATTGCATACTATAGCATTGAAGCCCAAGATAATCGTTGTTGCTGCTCATCCACTTACTATTAATACTTTCCTGAGAGCATTAATTTTACGTATATCCCAATGGGCAGAAATTTATATCATTGCGAATTTCAGGCAAGATGATTTTATACATGAGGATATTAGAAATAATGCTTCCATAATTAGTGTTCCAATACAAAGGGTTATTGCACCCTGGCTTGATCTTTGTGCTTTAGCACAAATACTTTATTGGATTATTCGTATTAGACCAGCTTGCGTTATTAGTGCTACTCCAAAAGCTGGTTTTATTGCTCAACTTGCATCTTTTCTTTTAATTGTAAAAACGCGCCTTCATATTTTTACTGGTCAGGTTTGGGCAAATAAAAAAGGTTTCTCTAAATTATTACTTAAGTCTATTGATACTTTGACAGGCCAATTTACTACAATGAATCTTGTAGATGGAAATGCACAGCAGAAATTTTTAGTTAACGAAAGTGTCTTGTCTTATAAGAAATCAAGAGTCACTGGATATGGTTCGGTTTCTGGCGTAGATACTTCTCGCTTTAAGTTTAATTCAGAATTTAGAAAAGATATTAGATCTAAATATAATATTTCTGAGACATCTAAAGTGATTATTTATTTAGGTAGGTTAGATAGTGATAAAGGAATAATGGACTTAGTTAATGCATTTTCTAATTATGTTTTGCCTAAGTATCCTGAAACTTTTTTATTTATCGTAGGCTTCCCTGAAGACTATTCTCTGATTTCTTCTTTATTATTTGCAAAAGTAGAATTAGGTCTCCATTTACAACTAATTGGCCCTACCAGGTATCCGGAAAAATACATGTCATTCGCAGATATTTTTTGTCTTCCAAGTTATCGAGAAGGTCTAAATGTAACGTTGCTTGAGGCTGCTGCTTGTGAACTTCTATGTATTTCAACTGATATATATGGGACTCACGATGCCTTGATTGATGAATCTACTGGATTAAAATACTATCCAGGCTCAGTAGTTGATCTAGGATCTCAAATTAATAGATTAATTTCAGATCCTTCTCTGTCAGAAAGACTTAGAGCTAATGCCTTTAGTCGAGTTAAAAGACTTTATGATTCTAATGTTGTTTCTGAATTGTTTTCCGAATTTATCTTTGAGAATGTTTTGGGGGGCAATTCTAGGCTTAAGAAATAAATATTTTTTTAATTACTATTATATTAACTTCATCGTTTAATTTATTACTTTTCTTCAATTATTTTAAACTAACCTTCCCTTAATTTCTTTATTATAATAGAGTTAAGAGATTATGATTGAGTGAACGTATAAATTGATGGGAGGGTCCTTTATTTCTTTAACACCGGCAAAAATTCTCAATCGGCTTCTTCTTCAGTTGCCAGCTAAAAGTAGAAGACTTTTATTGGTTTTAATTGATGTTATTTTGATTTCTTTTTCCGCATGGCTTTGTTTTTGGTTACGTTCTTCTACAAATTCAGCTGAATTTTTCTGGATTATTCCTGTTTCGATAATATTTGCATTACCACTTTATATTTTTACAGGTCAATATCAAGGGTTAACAAGATATGTGGGTAGTCCAGCACTATATCGATTGATTATACGTAATTTACTTTTAATCTTGTTTTTAGTTACTTATGGCTTCCTATTTAAACTTCCTCTTCAAGATCTTTCTGGCTGGGTTTTATATTTACTTTTAATTGTAGGATCAACAGGATTTATAAGGTTTATTTTAAGAGATTTTTTACTTACTCTTCCTATTAAAGATTCAAAAAAAATACCTCGAGTGGCGATTTTTGGAGCTGGTTCTGCAGGAGCTCAATTGGCTGCAGCACTGAGACTTTCAGGGTCCTATGTTGTTGAAATGTTCATAGATGATGCACCTCACCTTTGGGGAAGAAATATTAATGGTGTTTCTATTTATCCAAGAGAATCTCTACTTAAGTTTCATTCAAAATTAGATAAGGTACTTCTTGCTATCCCTTCCCTTAGTAGAAATAATAGAAGAGAAATTATTGAGTACCTTCATAAGAATTGCGTTGAAGTATTACAACCTCCTTCAATAGATGATTTGACAAAGGGAGTAGCAAGTATCGATACTTTAAGACCTATAGAAATAGAGGATCTTCTTGGAAGGGATATAGTTGAACCTGATCCAAAGTTGTTAGGCCCTGGAATTGAAGGAAATGTAGTTTGCATAACAGGAGCTGGGGGATCAATCGGAGGTGAACTTTGTAGGCAAATCGCCTGTTTAAATCCATCTAAAATTGTTCTTTTTGAGATAAATGAACCAAGTCTTTATAAAATTCAAAAAGAATTAAATAATAAATTTAAAAACACTAATATTGAGATTTTGCCAATAATGGGCAATGCTTGTGATCCGAATCTTCTGCTTAAAACTTTTAAAAATAATCGAGTCAGGATAGTTTTTCATGCTGCAGCCTATAAGCATGTTCCCTTAGTTGAAATTAATCCATTTCAGGGGATTTCTAATAATTTTCTTTCTACTAAATTTGTTTGTGAAGCTTGTGTCGCAAGTGAAGTTGATCAGATGATTTTGATTTCATCTGATAAAGCTGTAAGGCCTACAAATGTAATGGGCGCATCAAAAAGGCTTTCAGAACTTGTAATACAATCCTTTGCTGAAAAGAATATCAATTCAGTTGGAAATAAAAAAATATTATTTTCAATGGTTCGCTTTGGAAATGTGCTTGGCTCATCTGGATCTGTAGTTCCTTTATTTAGAGAACAGATCACAAATGGAGGACCAATAACTTTAACTCACAAAAAGATAATAAGATATTTTATGACTATTCCTGAGGCGGCACTTCTTGTTATTCAATCTGCTGTACTTGCAAAAGGAGGTGATCTCTTTTTGTTAGATATGGGCGAGCCAGTCTTGATTTATGATTTAGCTTGTAAAATGATTAATCTTTCAGGATTAACGGTAAAAGATTTTGATAATCCTAACGGAGATATTGAAATTATTACAACTGGATTGAGACCAGGTGAAAAACTTTTCGAAGAATTATTAATTGATGGAAATGCTGAGAAGACTACCCATCCATTGATTTATCAGGCTAAGCCTAAGTCAATTCCATACGAGGAATTATTTGCATTATTCGATGAGTTACAAAACAACCTTTTGATTAGTAAAAATGAGCAAGTAGCTATAAGTTTATTATCAAAATTAGTCCCAGAGTGGACATCTTCAGCACTTAAATAATCTAATTAATCTCGTCTAAAAGGCTCATTAAATAATTTCCATATCCGCTTTTTTTTAATGGCGAGGCGAGCTCTTCCAATTCCTCATCAGTTATCCATCCTTGTCTCCAGGCTGTTTCTTCAGGACAGCCAACTTTCTGTCCTTGCCTAAGTTCCAGTGTTCTAATATAAGCTGATGCCTCATGAAGGGAATCATATGTGCCAGTATCTAGCCATGCTTCTCCTCTTTTCATAAATTCAACATATAGATTGTCTCTCTTTAAATAGAGTTTGTTTAAGTCTGTAATCTCTAATTCATTTCTTTTTGAGGGCTTAATTGTTTTTGCTAATTTAATTACTGAATTATCGTAAAAATATAGACCTGTAACTGCATAATTGCTTTTCGGAGATTTTGGTTTTTCTTCAATATTTAATACTTTTCCATTTTTCGAGAATTCGACTACACCATATCTCTTTGGGTCTGAAACTCTACAAGCGAATATTGTGGCACCATTCTTTTTGGCATTGCTATGTTTTAATTTATCGATTAGTGCATCCCCATGAAAAATATTATCTCCCAAAATAAGAGCAGCATTGGAATTCCCTAAATAGTCTTCACCGATGATGAATGCTTGGGCAAGTCCATCAGGATTTTTTTGTATTTCATAGAAGAATTCCATTCCAAACTTCTTACCATTTCCAAGGAGTATTTTAAAAACTTCTATATCTTTTTTGGTAGTTATGATGAGAACTTCTCTTATTCCTGCTTGCATTAATGTGGTTAGAGGATAATAGATAGTTGGCTTGTCATAGATGGGAAGTAGTTGTTTGCTGATACCTTGAGTTATTGGATAAAGTCGAGTACCACTTCCTCCTGCAAGGATTATTCCTTTCCTATCCATATTTTAATAAAGAACACTCTTTATAGGAGAATATACTAATCTAATATATTCTTCGTGAAACGTCGTCTTCTAATTACAGGTGGTGCTGGCTTCATTGGTTGTAACCTTACTCACTATTGGGTTTCTAAATACCCTCAAGATGAAATAATTGTTCTTGATGCTTTAACTTATGCTGGCTGTTTGACTTCTATAAATAATCTAATAAGCACTTCTAAAATTAATTTTATTCATGGAGATATTAATGACAAAAATCTTTTAACAACAATTTTCGAAAAATATAATATAAGCCACATACTGCATTTGGCCGCTGAAAGTCATGTTGATCGCTCAATTGATGATCCAAGCCAATTCATAAGAACAAATATTCAAGGTACTTTTTCCTTACTTGAATCATTCCGCTCATACTGGCAGAAAAATAATAAACCGAAAGATTTTAGGTTTCTACATGTAAGCACTGATGAGGTTTTTGGAAGCTTATCAGCAGATCAAAAACCATTTAATGAAAAGACAGCTTACGATCCAAAATCTCCTTACTCTTCAACAAAGGCAGCAAGTGATCATTTGGCTATGGCATGGCAGCATACTTATGGATTACCAATCTTGTTGAGCAACTGCTCTAATAATTATGGACCTTTTCAATTTCCAGAAAAATTAATCCCACTTACAATAACAAATATAATTAACGGTAAAGAAATACCAATTTATGGAAACGGCGAAAATGTTCGCGATTGGTTATTTGTTCAAGATCATTGTAGAGCGATTGAAGAAGTAATCTTAAATGGTTCTATAGGAAAAAAATATTGTATCGGCGGTTGCAATCAGATTAATAATATTCAGATAGTTAATATTTTATGTAAGATAATTGATAAATTTGCCTATGAAAATGATATTAAATTACCTCAAAAGTCTTCGAATAAACTTATAAATTTTGTTGAAGATCGGCCAGGCCATGATTATAGATATGAAATTGATTCAACGAATATTAGAAATGAGTTGGGTTGGAGCCCAAGTATAGATATTAACGACGGATTGTATATTACAGTTGAATGGTATCTTAAAAATCATGAATGGTGGAGGCCATTACTAAATTTTTAATAATGAAAATCTCATCTCAAATAATACCAGAAGTTTTGTTAATTGAACCAGATGTTTTTTCGGACGAAAGAGGATTTTTCCTTGAGACTGCAAGGAAAAATTTATTACAAAAATATGGAATACCTGAACTAATACAACATAATCATTCACGTAGTGAATATGGGGTCTTGCGAGGCCTGCATTATCAATTAGTGAACCCTCAAGGTAAATTAGTGAGATGCAGCAGAGGTGAGATTTTTGATGTAGCTGTTGATATTCGTTTAGGATCTCATTCGTTCTCCAAATGGGTAGGATTTTTTCTTGATGATATTAATCACAGACAGCTATGGATACCTCCAGGATTTGCACATGGATTCTTAGTTTTAAGTGATGTGGCAGATGTTTGTTATTCATGTTCCAGCTACTATCATCCTGAAAGTGAGAATGGAATCTTATGGAATGATAGACAGATTAATATAGGATGGCCTGAATTAAGTATTAATAATGTTCCGAAATTATCAGTTAAAGATAAACAATTTCCCTTGTTAAAGGATCAAAATCAAGACTTTTTACCTTCTTTCATTTGAATTAAAATTTTTCTTAATGCATCTCTCCAATAACTTCTCTCTAGTTTAAGAGCAGATAATGTTGAATTACAATCAAGTAGAGAATAATTAGGCCTTTTTGCTGCTGTTTTATATTCATCTGTTCTAATAGGAATAACTTTTGAAGAGTCTTTTATTAATCCTTCTAAAACTCCTATTTCTCCTATCGCATTTGCAAAGTCATACCAGCTAGCCACTCCAGCATCGCTCCAGTGAAAAATTTTTGGTAATTTATGATGTAAATTACTTTCACAGATTTCAATAATTCGCCAACAAGCTATTGATAAATCAAATGTATTAGTAGGACATCCAATTTGATCAGATACAACTTTTAATGGATTGCTTGAGCCTGCATTTTTTTCATGCAATCTAAGCATAGTTGAACAGAAGTTCTTACCAGTCGGTCCATATAGCCAAGATGTTCTAATTACTTTTGAATCTTTAAGTTTTAAGATTGCCTCCTCACCTGCAAGCTTGCTGGCTCCATATACGGAAATAGGGTTTGTTTTATTATTTGTTGTGTAAGGAGAACTTTTTTTCCCATTAAATACATAATCAGTACTTATTTGTAATATTTTCCCACTACTTTTCTCAAGTTCCTCTGAGAAAATGCTTGGAGCTATATGATTGATTTGGAAAGCTAAATCTTTATTTGACTCAGCACTATCTACTGAGGTGAATGCACCAGAATTAATTATCCAATCAGGCCTATATTTTTTTATTGCTTCTCTACATGAACTAATCGAGGACAAGTCTAGTTCCTTCCTGCCTGGGCTAAATAGATTAACTAAAGAGGGTACATTTTTTTGAATAGAACTTCCTAACTGTCCAGTCCCACCAGTCAATAGAACTCTGAGCATTATTTTTTACAGTATTAATAAAATCCTAGATTATTTTTAGATATCCTAATACCTATTATTTGATTTTTTGACAATTTCCTAACTTTTTATAAATGTGAACGAAAAAATGTATAAATTATTTAATAAAAGAAATTATAGACCAGCTGACCTTTTAATATTTATTGATATTTTGCATGTGCTTTCTTCATTAAAGTAATTATGAATTTGAAATTTAATAAAGTTGTGGATTCAAAGCTAACATCAGCTTACATAACAAATTTTTTGTCTTGGTTTGATTTTACTGCTCAAACTAATTTAGGAACTGCAATCGAATACTTTTCTATTTAGTATGAAAACGATCAAATTACATAGTATAAGTGCATTAATTCTTTAAAATGAAAACTATTCTAATTACTGGTGGTGCTGGCTTCATTGGTAGTCATACATGTTTGGTTTTACTTCAAAATGGATATAATCTAATAGTTTTAGATTCTCTAATAAATAGTTATGAAGAATCACTATCAAGAGTGAAGAATATCATTCAAGTAAAAGACATAGAAGAAAAAATAGAGTTTATAAAAGGTGATATTAGAGATAAATTTCTGTTAAATGAAATCTTTAAAAAAGCTATTAATAAATCACAGCCAATTGAAGCTGTTGTTCATTTTGCTGGCTTAAAAGCTGTTGCCGAATCTATAGAAAACCCTCTTTTATATTGGGAAGTTAATGTTTCCGGTTCGATTAATTTATTTAATGTTATGAAAGAAAATAATTGTAGAATAATTGTATTTAGTAGCAGTGCAACTATTTATTCCCATTTAGAAAATATACCGTTAACTGAGGATTCACCTATTTCTCCCTCTAATCCATACGGGGAGACAAAATACACGATTGAAAGGATTCTACAGGGCATTTATAGATCTTCTACAGAGGGTTGGCGAATAATTAATTTAAGATATTTCAATCCTATAGGCGCTCATCCCTCGGGAGAAATAGGTGAACATCCATTCGGTTTACCTAGTAATATTTTCCCTTATATTACACAAGTTGCTATTGGTGAGATTGAAAGATTAAACATCTTTGGCTCTGATTGGCCAACTAAAGATGGAACTGGAGTAAGAGATTATATTCATGTGATGGATTTAGCTGAAGCCCACTATGCTGCTATAAAGTTGCTTTTTACCTCTAATTCTATATTTCAAAATTTTAATATCGGAACTGGGAAAGGTACAAGCGTTCTAGAACTTGTTAATACTTTTGAAAGAATTAATAACTGTAAAATTCCTCGCCGTTATATAGATAGGCGAAAAGGTGATCTTGCCTCTGTTGTAGCTGATAATAAATTGGCATTGTCCTCTCTTGATTGGCAACCACAACGTTCAATAGAAGATATGTGTAGAGATGGGTGGAATTGGCAAAAACAAAATCCAAAAGGTTTTGATTAGTTTTTCTCATCGTTTTACTCGCTTATTTACTTTTAAAACATTATTTAAAAATTATATTTTATCTTTTAAACTTTCTAGATTTATAATAACCACTCGAATTATTTAAGTTAAATTAATAAAGACAAATTTAATGCATAAAATAATTGAATAAGAAATTTTTTAGTGTTTATATTTCCCAGCCAAGTATATCTCTTTTCTTTACTCTTTTTAAAAGCTTCAAAACTGGCAAGCAAATATATGAATATAATGGATGGTGTTTATTATATTCAGTATTTGTAACACCAAATTCTTGTATATCTTTAAGGTGACTTTCATCTAAGTATGTACCGAATAACATATCCCAATAAGGGAATTTTTGACCATAATTGCAGTTATAGTGATTTGGGTTGGTTGAGTGATGTAGCCAATGCAATTGCGGACTCATGAAGATATATGAGAATGGCTTTGGGAAAACCATTTCAATAGAACTATGACCTATTACAGCAAAGAAGTAATCCATTGCCATCAGAGCAGAATATAAAATTACTGGTATAAATCTTCCCTCTGTGAGAAATTCATTTATGAGCAAACCATTCAGAACAGTGAATGGTAAAACAATTGGCGCTGTAAATATTGCTTGAAGAGGTGAACCTCTATCTCTACATAATATCGTCATCTCAGTAGCAGAATGGTGGAATTCGTGCAGGTCCCAGATAAATGCCACTTCATGGGCCACTCGGTGTTCAACATACAATGCTAAATCGGAAATTAATATAGCAATCAAGACTACTAGAATACTAGAAAATTCATTATTCTGTGTAGGTAATATATCTGTATAAAGTGAATGAAACCAGCTGCTTATCCCTTTATTTATAGTGGCTAAGCCTAGCGTCATTAAAGTAAATAGAAAGCTAAATTGTGTTCTCAGCAGTGTTAATATGAAATACCAAACATCTGCAAATTTGTAGCCTATTGAGTCTTTTATTCTACCAAAGCTAGTTTGGCTTAATTTTGCTTTTTGCCCATCTTTTTTTAAACTAAGTTCGTAAACAGTTAGTAGAAAAAGAGGTGTTAGTAAAAATAGTATTTTGACTGATAAAATTAATAAACCTTTATCTAAACCTGTCTCTTCTAAATTAAGTATTTCTACGATTTTGCTTAGGGTAAAGGCGGAATTCGGATTTAATTCGCTTGAATGCCTATAAGTTCCTATGAAAAACGGTATGAATATAGCGAACCACGACAAATAAACATAAATATTTTCATTTGAAGAATTATTTTTCTTTTGGCTTTTTTGAATGAACAAGCTTTTTCAGGTGTAATGAAGTCTATTTTACCCTAGATAAACTTAGTTTGTTGATAAATACCATTCAAATTAAGTATAAAGGTTATCTTAGAGTACTTATTGTATTAATCTTAATCAAATATTTATGAATATGTTTAGAATATCGGAGACTTTGATTTGTATCTTATTTTAATAAATGTTCGATCCATGCTTTTTGGAATAGATAGATCTTGGATTTGATTTGAGTTTATTTTTATGATTTAGTAATTAAAAAGATCAAATCTAAATTGTCCGCAAAATAACAATTATTATAGATTAAAGCTAAGTTTAAAAAACATTCCTATTTAGCCCTCGGAATTAATTTTTCATTCAATTATTGGTATGACCATATTTAAAAATATTTATTATTGGGTTCATCCAATCAGGTTGGAAAAATAAATATATCATAAGGAAAATTAATAACGCTCCAATTATTCCAAGAAATTGAACCTCAATTTCCTCCCAAATTTCTTCAATCCAAGTAAAAATTGATTCATTACTGGTTTCTCTTTTCATTGGATAAAAAATTATCTGATCATTATATTCAAATTTTTTTTCCTTCAAGCTTTGAAAGTCAAAAGACCTTGTTTTGTTTCAAAAAAACCATCGACCAAAGATTCTTTTCTTATTCATTGTTTCCTGGATTAACTGTTGGTCGAAGCAATAATCTTTAAACTTGCGGCTTTCGTAACTGCAATTTATAGAAAGCTGATATGTTTTCCATAATCCTTTTCTGAGTTGATTTCCAATGTTAGCTTTTTCAGTGCTGCGACGACCGACGTAGTAATCTTGTTTTGGTTTCAGCTACTCCAAGAGGAGATCATCCCTCGTCGTTCTCGAGGTGATGTTTTTGCGCAGAATTCTCTGCCAAGCAGCCCTAGAAGCTACTACCTGATTAATAATCTTTTGCGTTTGTTGTTGCGCAAAACTTCTAAATCAGTCGCTATTAAGCACGATCAAGTGATTTTGATTTAAATTCTAAATTCCTTGAGAGAGCAATAAATAGCTTTTATCTAGAACGACATGGGGCCATAGCTCAGCTGGTAGAGCACCTGCATGGCATGCAGGGGGTCAGCGGTTCGAGTCCGCTTGGCTCCATACTGATAAAGAATTCATATTGAAGATCTTGAGCTACATCCTCAACGAACTTTTCTCATTTATCAAATTAATTCAATGCAAAACCTAGTAGATTTTGAAATTTGACTAATTTTTTTTAGACTATCCATAACTATTTTTATTCAAAACGTACCTCCTCAGTAAGTTATTGCCGCTATTTTTGCTACCGCTGGGATTAAGCGTCTTTGTTTTGGTTTTTAGCCTTAAAAATCCATCAAGGAGCAAAATTTTATTTGTAGTTTTAATCCTTTGGACATTCAGTGTTGGTTTCGTTGCAAACTTTCTTTGGAAATTGGTGGAATATCCATGGGAAAGATTAAAGGAAGACCTTGCACCCAATGCAGATGCAATTGTTGTATTGGGTAACAATGGAAGGCCTAGAGCTCCTGGTATGGATGATATTTATGAGTGGAACGACCCTGATAGAGTCTTTGCTGGAATAAGACTTTTTCAAAAGAGAAAAGCTCCAAAATTATTTTTTACAGGTGGAACTATTCCTTACAGTAAATCTAAAACAGAAGGAGCTTTACATAAGGATTATGCAATAAGTCTTGGGATACCACCCGATTCTGTAAAAACCACAGGCAGAGTCTTCAATACAGCTCAAGAAGCTATTGCCATAAGAAAAAACATTAAAAAAAATAATTCTCCATCCACAATTCTTCTTGTGACTAGTGCTTACCATATGCAAAGAGCTCAAAAAGTATTTCAGCGTCAAGGATTCTTAGTACATCCTTTCCCAGTAGATTTTAAAACATCAAAAATTTCAAACTGGCAAAGCCCTTATCAATGGATACCGAATTCTCATAGTCTTAATAGAAGTTCTCAGGCCTTGAGGGAAATTTTAGGGAGAACTTTTTACAGATCATGGTAATCTTTTCAACAATGAACCCGTACAAAATAATCTTCTTAGTCTTTTTCGGTGAGTAAGTGGTAGGAAGTAATTTTTTTTTCAAATAGCTACGAGCCCAGAGGATAGTGCTCTTGTTGCCGTCAATCCATTTGTAGATCTATGTTTGGGATTTTGAAATTTGTACTAAAAGACTCCAAAAGTGTTCTCTTGGCAACTGATATTTTGATAATCCTATTTTTTAGGTATCCACGAGGGTTATTATGGTTACAAGCTTTTTTGGAACGCTCCCTGCTGGATTCGAACCAGCGGCCCACTGCTTAGAAGGCAGTTGCTCTATCCAGCTGAGCTAAGGGAGCAGAAATTTTTTGTAGATAAGTCGTTAATTCAACTAATCCATAAAAATCAACCATACAAGATTACATAGTCACGTAAATATCTACAACCGAATTAAGCAGACCCGCAAGATATATTTCTCAATTCTGATTTTTTTTTTGATTTTCGTGACCTCTTCTTGCATGGGAAGCTTTTTCTCAAGGACTTTTTGAATTTTTGTGAAGTAGTTCTTTTATGAGTTGGGCATCTTTTTACTAGTTCGGTTGGTTAGGTCTTATCTTGTATTTACAAAGGTACCGATATGGTTTTAAGAAGATTAACAAAGATTCAAAAAGATGAAATTGTAGAAGCCTATCGCAGTGGGGAGAATACTAATACTCTTGCGGATAGATATAGTTGCAGTGCAAATACCATCAATAGAACTGTTAAGACTCTAATTTCGGATGCTGAATATAAATTGCTAAAAGAAAAAAGATTTAAGGGTATCAATAAAAACGTAGAAACTATTAATAATAAAAGTGATGATTGCATAGAAGAGAATCTTGAAAAAATAAATTCTTCTAATTCTTCTCAAGAAAAAGTAAATGAAGAAGCAGAAATAGTGAAAACCGATGATGATTTTATTAATTCAGAGTTTGAGGAGATTGTTCCTTTGATCTCTAGTTTTGATTTTGAGAAGAAAGAATTAGAATTTGAGTTACTTAATCAAGAAAATCTTCCTGAGAGCGTTTATATGCTCGTTGATAAGAAAGTTGAGCTCGAGGTGAAAATTATCTCTGATTTGCCAGAGTGGAGTTTTTTACCAGAGAACGAATTAAAAAGAAATGCAATTTTATTATTTTCAAATCAACGAACAGCAAAACGTAGTTGTGCCAGAAATCAACGTGTTATAAAAATACCAAACACAAATATTTTTAGGCTTTCTAAATCACATTTACTTTCAAAAGGGATAACTAGATTAATTCTAGAAGATTCAATAATTGCTTTAGATAATTAGTCTATACTATTTTACTTATTATCATTATCATTAATCATTAATACTGAAGTTAACCCTCCAGAGACTAATCCAAATGTAAATGAAGTACCTATTAAAAAACCAATTGGAAGAGCTACTGTTTTGTTTATTAAGAAATCCAGATTATGCTTTTTACTAAGATTTTGTGACCCAAGGCATAGGAAAAAGATTAATAATATTGCCGTAGCAATATTTAGAGTTAAAAGCTTCACTCTAAAAAACATTTAGAAAAGTTTTCAATAATATTAATTAATTAGCTTTGAACTAAAAAGTTTATTTGTCAAGTTTTTTATGTAGTTTGGAATAAAGCCAATTCTTTCCGTAACCTGTTTCTTCTGAAATTTTTCTAGCTGCTATATTTGTTTTTTCCCCTTTCTTTATCAATTCATTCAGTTTTATTAATGCTTCTGACTCACTTAATTTGTTCTTTTTATTGTTATTTCCTCCCAGTACAATCGTAAACTCTCCCTTGGGTTCGTTGATTGAAAAATATTCCAGTACTTCTTCTATAGTATCCCCAATTGACTCTTCATATCTTTTTGTAAGTTCTCTAGCTATTTGGATAGGTCTCTCTTTGCCACAGACAAGAGATAAATCTTCCAAAAGCTTTATTAATTTATGTGGTGATTCATAGATTACTGTCGTTCTATTTTCTTTCGAAATATCCTCTAATTGCTTTTTCCTGAGACTTTGTTTATTGGGAAGAAATCCTTCAAAGCAAAATCTTTGAGAGGGGAATCCACTAATTACTAATGCTGTTGTCGCGGCACATGGACCAGGGATCCCAACAACTTCAAAACTATTTTCTCTTGCCGCACATACCAGTTCTTCGCCAGGATCATTTATCCCTGGTAAGCCAGCATCACTAATTAAAGCAACACTTTCATTGCTTTCCAATCTTTTTAATATTTGAGCTCGCCTACTTTTGCAATTGTGTTTGTGATAGCTAATAAGAGGGACTTTAGACTCTATCGCTTTCAATAGTTTTCCACTTCTTCGAGTATCTTCACAAGCTATCAGTGAGACACTCTTCAAAATGAATTTCGCCCTTGTAGATAAATCACCTAAGTTCCCAATTGGTGTCCCTACAATATATAGAGTGCCTGGGCAAGGTTCTGATCTTTTTTTCTGAGTCTGGTGATCTTTAATTAAATCCATTATGTCAATTGATCTTGTTGTTCCAGAAGAAGTCAAACTAACAACTTTATTGGATGAACTTAGAAAGCTTAGCTGGGCTGCTGCTGATGTTTTGATGGCATATGCACGAGGACAAAAACCTCCCTATGGTTTCGAGAAATCTTTGTCTGTTGTAGAAGGAGGCGATGGCCCTGTATCAGCTGCTGATATAGCAATTAATGAATTATTGATCTCAGGGCTTAAAAATAACTTTAGTTATCAAGAGTGGGATATTTTAAGTGAAGAAAACTGTAAGGAAAGAAAAATTCGAGGAGCTGAAAATGAAAAGGATTGGTGTTGGATTATTGATCCACTTGATGGTACAAAAGATTTTCTTCAAGGATCTGAAAACTATGCAGTTCATATTGCTTTAGTATTCAAGCAAAAACCAAAAATAGGGATAGTTTTAATCCCTGAGAGAAATGAGCTTTGGTTTGGCATTATTGGGGGTGGTGCATGGTATGAGAATCGTGATGGTCATAAAAATAATATTTCTTTTAGTGACCGGATAGATATCTCTGAAATGGTTCTTGTTTCAAGCAAAAATCATCAACAATCAAAACTTTTAGATCTGATATCAAGTTTGTGCTTTGCCGAGACAAAACAGATAGGGAGTGTCGGTTGCAAAGTCGCATCAATTTTACGAGGAGAATCAGATGTTTATATTTCTCTGTCTGGAAAAACTTCTCCAAAAGACTGGGATATGGCTGCACCTCATGCATTAATTGAGGCCGCTGGTGGAGTTTTTTCTCATGCTGATGGAACAGCGTTGACATACTACAAACCAACATACTCTCAGTCAGGTTGTTTAATAGCAAGCCATGGCAAATCTCATAAAAAGGTTTGCGAAAAAACTATGGAGTTTTTCTCTTAGGAAGTACCTGAAACTATCGTTTGATTTTTATGTGAGAGGTGCTACTGGAGTTGGAGTAGGCTCGGGGAAATTATTCATTCCTCCATTTTGTGGCACTCCTCTTAAAGTCAGATTAATACGTCCTCGATTGTCTATTTCTCTTACTCTCACTGTTACTTGATCGCCGACTTTTACAACATCCTCAACCTTTTCAACTCTTGCTTCGGACAATTGAGAAATATGTATCATTCCTTCTTTGCCAGGAAGGATCTCTACGAATGCACCAATTGGAATAATTCTTGTAATGGAGCCTGAGAAAATTTCTCCTTCATGTACTTTTCTTGTTAAGCCTTCAATAATTCTTTGAGCCTCTTCTGCTGCTGCTCCATCATGGGATGCAATTGTGACTATGCCTCCATCCTCTATATCGATTTTAGTGTTAGTTCTTTCTGTGATTCCTTTTATTGTCCTTCCTCCAGGGCCTATTACAGTTCCTATTAGCTCAGGATCTATCCTAAAACTTAAGAGTCTTGGAGCATGAGGAGAAAGATTCTCTTTTGGTGTTTCGATTGCTTCAAGCATTTTACCTAATATGTGAGTTCTGGCAGGAAGCGCTTTATTTATAGCTTCTCCAATGGTTTCTATTGGTAGACCAGTTATCTTCATGTCCATTTGCAAGGCTGTGATGCCTTTCTCTGTTCCTGCAACTTTAAAATCCATATCTCCAAGAAAGTCTTCAATCCCTTGAATATCAGTTAATATTTTCACCTCTTTTCCTTCTTTAATTAAACCCATAGCTGCTCCACCAACAGGAGCTTTTAAAGGGACACCAGCATCCATAAGTGCCAGAGTGCTTCCGCAGACTGAAGCCATTGAAGTTGAGCCATTTGAACTCAAAACTTCACTAACGACTCTTAGAACATACGGAAAAGTATCTTTTGCTGGAAGGACAGGAATTAATGCTCTCTCAGCTAAAGCTCCATGACCAACTTCTCTTCTACCGGGAGTTCTCATTGGTCGAGTTTCACCAACTGAGTAAGGTGGAAAATTGTAATGATGTATATAGGTTTTGTCAGTGTTGGGGTTTAAGTCGTCCATCTCTTGTGCATCGCTTGGGGTGCCCAATGTTGCTGTAGAAAGAACTTGAGTTAAACCTCTTTGAAATAATGCCGATCCATGGACTCTATTGGGTAAAACAGCAGCTGCAGCATCT
>MDTG01102347.1_pt1 | contig 59321 bp, 44 predicted proteins | sample 811421 | NCBI WGS metagenome assembly MDTG01 (sample SAMN05326645, study PRJNA326480) | marine metagenome | isolation source: seawater | place: Pacific Ocean: South East | collected 2011
ACACGATCGCGTTATCGTCAAGCGCGCAGAGCAAGAAAGCAAATCTGCTGGCGGTATCGTATTGACCGGTTCTGCGGCAGAAAAATCGACTCGCGGTGAAATCGTCGCTGTGGGTAACGGTCGCATTCTGGAGAATGGCGAAGTGAAAGCGTTAGACGTAAAAGTCGGCGACACCGTTATTTTCAACGACGGTTACGGCGTAAAAACCGAGAAGCTGGATGGCGAAGAAGTGCTCATCATGAGCGAAAGCGACATTCTGGCAATCGTAGAGTAATAAACCGTTTAACCGAATTGAGAGGAATTTAAAATGGCAGCTAAAGAAGTACGTTTTGGTGATGACGCCCGCACAAAGATGCTGAAAGGCGTAAACATCCTGGCAAACGCAGTTAAAGTTACCTTAGGTCCTAAAGGCCGTAACGTAGTACTGGATAAGTCATTCGGTGCCCCAACCATTACTAAAGATGGTGTATCTGTAGCGAAAGAAATCGAGCTGGACGACAAGTTCGAAAACATGGGCGCGCAGATGGTTAAAGAAGTCGCGTCTAAAGCAAACGACGAAGCGGGTGACGGTACTACTACTGCAACTGTGCTTGCACAAGCGATTGTTACTGAAGGCCTGAAGTCTGTTGCTGCGGGCATGAACCCAATGGACCTGAAGCGCGGTATCGACAAAGCGGTACTGGCTGCAGTTGAAGAGCTGAAAGCCCTGTCTACTGACTGTGCGGACAGCAAGTCTATCGCTCAGGTAGGTACTATCTCTGCAAACTCTGATTCAGAAGTGGGCGACATCATTGCCAAAGCAATGGAAAAAGTAGGTAAAGAAGGCGTAATCACTGTAGAAGAAGGTCAGGCTCTACAAAACGAACTTGACGTTGTTGAAGGTATGCAGTTCGACCGCGGTTACCTGTCTCCTTACTTCATCAACAACCAGGAAAGCGGTGCGGTTGAATTAGACAGCCCATTCATCCTGTTGGTTGACAAGAAAATCTCTAACATCCGTGAATTACTGCCTACACTAGAAGCAGTAGCAAAAGGCGGTAAGCCTCTGCTGATCATCGCTGAAGACGTAGAAGGTGAAGCGCTGGCCACTCTTGTTGTTAACAACATGCGTGGAATCGTTAAAGTTGCAGCGGTTAAAGCACCTGGTTTCGGCGACCGTCGTAAAGCTATGCTGCAAGACATCGCTATCCTGACTGGCGGTACTGTTATCTCTGAAGAGATTGGTCTGGAGCTGGAAAAAGTTCAGCTGGAAGACTTAGGTACAGCTAAGCGCGTAGTTATCAGCAAAGACAACACAACTGTCGTTGACGGTGCGGGTGAAGAAGCGGCGATTCAGGCACGTTGTGAGCAAATCCGCGCACAAATTGCTGACTCTACTTCTGACTACGACAAAGAGAAACTGCAAGAGCGTCTGGCTAAACTGTCTGGCGGTGTAGCAGTAATCAAAGTTGGTGCTGCGACTGAAGTTGAAATGAAAGAGAAGAAAGACCGCGTTGAAGATGCGTTGCACGCTACTCGTGCTGCGGTTGAAGAAGGTGTAGTACCTGGTGGTGGTGTTGCTCTGGTTCGTGCGGCTGCTAAACTGGCTGACCTGACTGGCGAAAACGAAGACCAGACTCACGGTATCAAGCTGGCTCTGCGTGCGATGGAAGCGCCTTTGCGTCAAATCTCTATCAACTCAGGTGCAGAAGCGTCTGTTGTTGTTAACGAAGTGAAGAACGGCGAAGGTAACTACGGTTACAACGCGGGCAACGACACTTACGGCGACATGCTGGAAATGGGTATCCTTGACCCAACTAAAGTGACGCGTTCTGCACTGCAATTCGCTTCTTCAATTGCATCACTGATGATCACTACAGAAGCAATGGTAGCTGAACTGCCTAAAGAAGACGCACCTGCAATGCCTGACATGGGCGGCATGGGCGGAATGGGCGGCATGGGCGGCATGATGTAAGCCACCCATAAGCTTAACGCTTTAAAGAAAGGCACTCTTCGGAGTGCCTTTTTTATTTCGCGCCAAACAATGGCACTGCTGGATATGGCTGGAACATAGCAACACTATTTGGTTGCTTACCCCAGAGAGGGACTACTCTTCGCTAATTGCCTCATTTATTTTGCTTTGCAGACGTTCTAAATTGACATTACCAAAAGCAAAAGGCCCTTCATGGGGAGAGGGACTATCGTGATGTGCCGTAAGCCAGTAGCCAGTTGCGTGACCTGTGGTACCAATTCTTAGCATCATTACACCAATCCACACTTCTTTATTGGGCTCGGCAATCATCTGATAATTGACCGCGGCATACCCGTTGAGGTAATCCCCACTGGCAACAAAGCGTGCGAAATAGCTAAGTGCAGGATCAAACGTGCTATGCGTGTGAATGTCGGCGGTAATATTGATGTGGTCATCCTGAATGGCAACTTTAATGTTGTCGAATTCATAGTGGTACATTGCCACGTGAAAATCATTTATCCCATCCATGGCGGATAAACTGAAATCTACCCCCTGGCCATGAAATTCCGCAGTGTGCTTATTCAAAGGGAACAGGCTGTACGCACCAAGACCCATTAGCGAAAAGCAGAAAACGACAAATAACGCGACCTTGGCATTGCGTGTTTTGCTTTGCGAAGATGTGTTCTTTTGAGCATTAACATTCAGTGCGGTTGAGTCGGTAGGTTGGTCTGGCGCGTTTAATTCCAGAAGTTGTTCGATAGTGGGGAGTGGCTGGCTGGAGTCCGGTTGATGTAATTGATAAACAGTTTCAACCGGGAGTTGTAAGAAGTCTGCTATCTTTTCAGCAATTTTTTCGTTCAGTGGGCCTTCGAATGTTCGGTAGTAGGCAGAGGATGACATTCCGAAATGCGCATATACCTCCTTTATCTTCATGCCTTTTTTATTGCCAATTTCTTTGATTAGCGTTTTTAGGTTTGCGCTTTTTTGTTCTTCAGGCATACAACCAAATTCCTTGTCTGAATGTGTGTCCCATTACTAAACACAACCCCACAATCCATTTTAAAATTCGATAAACGAGCTATTAGGACTAAGGTTGGGAATCGCCATTTACGGAAACGTAATTATTATTGTAAAAGTTAAAGTAACACACTATTCCCAAATTGTTCCCATAATATTCCCAAATCCCTACTTTAGTATAAAGGTATGATTTTTATGTTATTTTGCCGTTGAATGATGGCGGGATTTGTAGTCGTATAAAGAAGGAAATATTTAATGTAAGACTAACTACTTTGGGAAATACAGCGTTACTACGTCGGCTTCTTTGAGTAGTTTATGGCGCAGTTAAATAGCTCTGAAAGCACAAAAGTAAAAGCACAAACGTGGTACGGAAGTGTTACAAGAACAAATACGGATATCTCAATGAAGTATAAAAATAGAATAAGAACAATGCTGGTGGTTGCGTCGTTTTCATTGATTTTGGCAGCCTGTGGGGGCGGCGGAGGCGACGGTGGAGCTACGCCTATTTCCCCCCCTTCGACTTTTCGAGTAACAGTCAGTGCCACCGAAGGCGGCACAGTGTCCTCTCTCAATGAGCAAGTAACTAAAGGTGAAACTGCCCAATTTGTTTTAACGCCGGATAGCGATTATTCAATAGAGAGCGTGGACGGTTGCGGAGGAAGCCTGGAAGGTAATACATATACAACGGGAACGATTACCGCTGATTGCAGTATTTCCGTTACCTTTGTTTATATAAATAAAGCGCCTGTTCTAAGCCTGCTGGGAGAAATATCAGTTGGTGAAAAAAACAGCGTTACTGTGACCGCTGACGCGTTAGATCCTGAAGATGAAAAACTCACTTATCAATGGACGCAAACATCTGGAGAAGAATTGGTTATAAGCGATGCTCAGACATCAGCAATTACCATAGATGCTCCTCTAGTAGACGAAGATACTGAGTACACTGTAGAGCTTGTTGTAACTGATATAAAAGGTGAAAGTGTTAGCGATACACTTACGATAAAGGTCGTCAATGACGAGCAACCTCCCCTAAATGTTAAAATTGTCAGTGGAACAGGTGTATCCACTAATGAAGTTAGCCTTGATTGGTTAAGTACTACGGATAACTTCACCTCTCCAAATGATTTGAAGTATGAAATTTATGTGTCTGATAAACCAAATTTCACTCCCTCGCCAACGGATAAATATGCAGAAGTAACCGGCATTGCGAGCACCAACATTTCAGGCTTATCGCCTGACACAACATACTACTTTGTCATCAAGGCTGAAGATGTAATAGGTAATGGTAGCTTTTCAAATAAGCTATCTGCCAAAACAATGGCAGCGGCGCCTGTACTTTCAACTATTAACACGGTCGTAGAAGTGAACGATGTAACGGCTACAACAGACACATTAATCTACGATGTTGAGCAAGAAGATGAAACGCCAGGCGTAGGTGACATTGTAGTGTCAGCTCAAGAAACCGGACTATTAAGAGAAGTAACAAGTGTCAGTAGAACCGGAAATAGCATCTCGGTCGAAACCACACCAGCTTCCCTGAATCAGGTTTATGAAGAGTTAGCATTAAGTACTTCCATAAAACTCATTGATGTGCCCGACGTAGACTCAGTCGATTCCAGTTATATCGACTCACTCAAAGCGCAAGGCTTAATCATAAAGCGACAAAAGAACGGTAAACTTAATCCGACACAGAAAAATGTAAGCCCAACAAATACGTTGGAGTGGGAGCAAAGCCAGCTTACGCTCTCACACACGACTCAAAACAATATAAACATCCGCACAACATCAGCAACTACGTTATCAACCGCTCCTGATGAGTTTCAAGAAGTCAAAGAGGGTAAGTTAATGCTCCGCGGAATGTACAAAGTACTATTCCGAGAAAACGTAACCAACACGTTTGAAGTAAGTGCAAGAGTCATCAATGATATCAATGATGAGTACGAAGTATCGAAGTTTGATTTAGAACGTATTTCCCATAATACCAAAGCAAACCCTGAAAATGACATCACTGTTTCTAATGTATCACAAGGGTCGGATAATAATAAAAAAGACCTGTTATTCATATGGAGCCCTACCGCCGATGATATTGATTTCGATCATGCTCAACCCTACATTGCAGTGTTTAAAGCAACTGTTCAAAAACGCGACTGCAAAATATTGTGTGATGCAAGTACTGCATTACTCAGCGTTGAAATTTATGTTGGTGAAACAGATATACCGAAAACTTCTTCATTAAGCATTGAAAAATCGGCAGACATAACTATTGCGGGAACAGGAAGCTATAAGTTCGAGCCTACTCTGGATGTTTCAGCAATTCTCAAAGGAGCAAAATTAAAAAGTGCGCACGCAAAAGTTAACGGTAATTTAAACGTTGAACTTACGCTCGACATCACCGCAAATGCTGCCGGAAAAGTCGACGGAGAAACCGAATTCGCACGTAAAAACTTTGTGAAAGTAATAGTTGTAGGTGGCGCGCCCATTATTGTACGAGGTGAATTTGGTCTAAGCGGTGAATTTCATGCAGATGCGAAAGCAAAATTGGCGATAAAACAAAAAGTAAGCTTTGACTACAATATTACTGCAGGCTTTGAATACGATGAGAATGGGCATCGTCATGTATTTAATGGTGAACCAACTAGCGCTAACATCAATCTACTTGGATCCGCCGAAGCCGAACTCTATGCCGAGTTACGTCTGGTCCCCGAATTACAGTTATATTTTTATGAGGTGGCTACCGCTCATGTGAAAGTTGAGCCTTATTTGTTTGGTGAAACAAAGGTACAAGGTGTATTTGAAGGCAACGCCGATCTATATACCGGTGGAGATTTTATTGCAGATTATGGGTTTGATTACTTACGCACTGGCGTAGGAATGGATTTAAACGTCAGAGCGGGGCTTGAAGTGATAGAGAAATCACTTATAGGCTGGCCTAGCGAAGATCAAAATCATTTTGAATTGTTTACTATTTTAAACAAGACCCCTCTCTATGGATTGCCTGAGATTTCAGTACTCGATAGCTATATTGCCTACCCAGAGAATAGTTGTGAGATTGAAGCCGTGGCCACCGTGATTCCTATTCCATTTCCATATAGCGATGAAATCGATACCTTCGTTGATTGGGATATGGAAAGCGCAAGCTGGGAACTATTCCCAATAGGGGATGATGATAGTGAAGTTAATTTTTACAATATTAACTCAAAGAGTTATGCAACGGTTACGGTAAGAGAGCCTGTTTTATACAAACTACGTTTTTCTGGGCATAGTGAGTTAGGGGCGTGGGCCAATCAATTTACAGATCAATACTTTGACTTCACGCTCAACGAGAATGGCTTGCCGAATTATTGGGCTTTAAAATATGGTCTGAATGACTCCACAGCTGATAAAGATAACGACGGGCTAAGTAATATTGAAGAATTTAACCATTGCACCTGGGCAAATGACAATGACAGTGATGATGATGGAATTCTTGATGGCTGGGAGGCGAATAATCAACTCGACCCGTTAACCGCTGGTGACAGTGAGCTTGACTCAGATGAGGATGGTCGCACAAACCTTCAGGAATATCATGATGGTACTGATCCTCATCAGAACGATCAAAATCCGCCACCTGTAGTTGACGCTGGAATAGATCAAGTCGTTTCCGAAGGATTCATCGATCTTTTAGGCTCGTTTACAGATGCCGGAGCCAAAGGTACGGAAGCCAGTTCAATAAAGTGGACACAAATTTCTGGGCCAGAGACCACAGTAATTGTTGATGATAAATTAGAAGGTACATTTGTTCCACCAGTCGTACAAAGCGACACAGTACTAACATACCAATTGGAAGTCGTTGACAGTGGTGGTGCGAAAGCGGTGGATACTGTTGACATCACGGTGCTGGCCACTAATGAGGCGCCTCTCGCTGACGCAGGGTCCGACCAAACCATAATTGCTAATGACGTTGTCACGTTGGATGGTTCATTAAGTACTGATCTGGAGGATGACTCAAATAACATTCCCTTACTCTATAAATGGAATCAAATTGATGCTTCCGACTATTCCGTTGTATTGAATGATGATTCTAGTACTACTCCCAGCTTTACAGCGCCCGATGTTGCTGAGGAAACGGTTTTGACTTTTGAGCTAACCGTAACTGATAGCCAACAATCGAGTAGCTCCAGCACTGTTGATATAACAGTGTCACCAGCCTCAATCGATTTGAACAGAGGTCTTATTGCGTATTACCCATTTGACGGCGATGCCAAAGATTATAGTGGTAATGGCAATGACGCAGTAACCACCCAAGACATTGCTTACGGTGCAGGATTGCAAGGGAAGGCTGTTACATTAAATGGTACCTCAGACACTATCGATGCCGGTAACATTCAAATCAACAACGAAGGGATAACCTTATCCATTTGGGTAAAACTCAATCCGGGAGAGATTAAAAGTAGTGGGCAAAGTACGGTGTTTTTTGACAAGCACCAGTCTTTTCACTTTGTTATTTATGACAACGAACTACAGTTTTCTATCGGCTCTGGAGAGGAAAACAAACTCAGAAGTGCTCAGTTGCCAAACGAAAATGTTTGGACTCATTTGGCAGCCAGTTATGACGGTAAACAAATGAGGCTTTTTATAAATGGTAGTCAAGTTGCAACCAAAGAAATTCAATCTGAAATTTCATTGAGTAATTACTCTCTCTATATCGCATCTGATGAAACTGCCAACTTTGTTTACCTGGGTGGAAATGTTGATAATGTAAGAATCTACGATAGAGCGTTACATTATTCTGAAATTCAAAATCTCTTTGATTTTGATCAGAAGAAAGAAGGGGCGGAATATATCTCTAAAATAGATAAAGAATTCTGGTTTGCCGCTAAAGATATGACGCCTAACACAGAAATGTGGGATACGATTGCAATTTCGGAAGAGAAAACCACAATGTGGGTGGATGATTACCAGAATGGCACCAACCTCTATTCAGTGGGTATGTATCCGGTAGAAAATAAATTTTTACAAATCACCAGAATAGTAAAACATCACTGGCGAACATCTAGCGCCAATCCTACCGCCTACCTTTTTCAAACAGATGATGCAAAGAGAAGAGGGTTTGATGAATCCAATGATGAATTGTATTGCGGTATTAGGTTCAAAGTAAAAACAAGTCATTATGGCAATAGCCATTGGATGCAGTTCGATAGAAATGATACAGGCGTACCACTTGAAACACGTTACACACACTATGCTTATGTTGATTACGTTACTGAAACTATAACTTATGATCCATCCAATGGTGATTTTGTGTTCGAAGGGCCTGGTGCTTTTGAGCAATGGTCTTGTTTACCTCTCGAGAAAAATTTCATAAGAGTACGATTGAATACAGGCACCGGATATAGAATGGCCTCGGGTGGTTCAGTAGTTAAAAGCTCAACTGATATTTTTAATATCGAAATTAAATGGGTTGATGAGATGCCAAGCTTATAAACTTGGGTTTCTGAAAAGTACTTTCAAAGTCAGTTTACGCCAACTGATAGGTGCTGACACGTTACTTGGCCCCTAGAGTTTTGAGTATTCATTTGTTACACAAAGGGAGCTATATCTGCTCCCCTTTGTAACGCTACGCGGAAGTTACTTATCAACTCAATACTTACAAAAACCATAAACCGAAACAGGTTGTTACTATAAACTACCGTCTGTTTTGGTTGCCTTATCCGGGCTTGCTGGGCAAAGTAATCAACCGTTGTTATATTGTGATCACTCTTACAATATTAACGACGACAATGAAAATTCCATATCGAGTCAATTTTCTGTTAGTGGCATTAAGTGCGGTTGCGCTAGCTGCTTGTACAAACAACGATCCCGCAACCGTGGCCGACAAACCTACCAGCACCGCACAATCGGCTTTCAGCATTAACTACGAAAAATTCGTGCTCGACAACGGTTTGGAAGTGGTCTTTCATCAGGACGATTCAGACCCGGTTACGGCGGTGGCATTAACTTTCCATGTGGGATCGGCACGAGAACTGGAAGGGCGCACCGGATTTGCTCACCTATTCGAACATTTGCTCTTTTTAGAGTCTGAAAACCTAGGTAAAGGTGGTTTGGACAAAATGAGCTCACGTATTGGCGGCTCTGGCGCCAATGGCTCAACCAGCCGTGACCGCACCAACTACTTTCAAACCGTGCCAAACGACGCATTAGAAAAAATGATCTGGGCTGAAGCCGACAAGCTGGGCTTTTTCATTAATACGGTTACCGAAGAGGTACTGGCGAAAGAAAAGCAGGTGGTGAAGAACGAAAAGCGCCAAGGCACAGACAACCGCCCCTATGGCCATGCAAATTACGTGGTAGGTAAAAACCTCTACCCTGCCGATCACCCTTACAACTGGCAGGTCATTGGCTCTCTGGAAGATTTGCAAAACGCGACGCTTCAGGATGTAAAAGACTTCTACAACAAGTGGTATGTGCCCAATAACGCCACATTGGTGATTGCCGGTGATTTTGACCCGAAGCAGGCGAAAGCCTGGGTACACAAGTACTTCGACGAGATCCCTCGTGGTGAGGAAATCACGCCACTAGCAGACAGACCCGCAACGCTCAACAAAACGGTTAAGCGATACTACGAAGATAACTTTGCGCAGCTGCCTGAGTTACGTCTTGTGTGGCCGGGTGTCGATTTGTATCACCCCGACGCCTATGCACTGGATATTCTGATGACATTGCTGTCTGAAGGGAAAAGCGCACCGCTTAACAAAGTGATTGTGGAAGACAAACAGCTCACGTCGGGGGTGAGCATGTATAACCGCAACTCTGAATTAGCCGGTGAAATTATGCTGATCACGCGTGCGTATCCGGGTACACCCCTTGATGATGTCTATGCAGGCGTCGAACAGGCTTTTGCGCAATTTGAACAAACTGGGATCAGCGATGAAGATCTGACGCGCATAAAAGCAGGCATTGAAACCGACTATTACGCGAATCTGTCGAGCGTACTTGGTAAGGCATTTCAGTTAGCGCAATATAACATTTTTGCAGATGATCCGGGCTACATAAACCGTGAATTGCAGCGCTATTTGTCGGTAACAAACAAAGACATTCAACGGGTTTACCAGCAATACCTGAAAGGAAAGCCGTTCATTGCGACCAGCTTTGTTCCCAAGGGGCAGAGCGAGCTGATGTTAGCCGGCTCAACACCTGCCGAAGTGGTTGAAGAAAAAATAGTGGCGGAAGGTCGCGGCGAGTCATTTAACCTGAGCGAAGGTGCTGGTTATACCAAAACGCCCACACGCTTTGATCGTACCATAGAGCCTCCCTACGGGGATTTACCCGTGCCTGCTGTGCCAGCGGTGTGGCAGTCTGAACTAGACAATGGTCTGGGTATTTACGGGATCGAAACCCGAGAACTACCTCTGGTGGATTTTGAACTGACCTTTAAAGGCGGATTGATGCTGGAGCAGAGTAACAAAGTCGGTGTATCCAGTTTGCTGGCGACCTTAATGCAAAAAGGCACGGCAACCAAAACGCCGGAAGCACTGGAGAAAGCCATTGAATTACTCGGTGCAGACATCAGCGTGTACAGCGGACAGCAGTCGATTACAATTTCCGGTACTACGTTAGCCAAACACTACAATGAGACCATTGCCCTGGTGTCAGAAATGATGTTGGCACCGCGTTGGGACGAAAAAGAGTTTGAGCTGGCAAAACAGGAAGCGCTGAGTACGATTGCTCAGCAGCGTGCTAACCCTAGCAGTATTGCTGACAACCAGTATTACAAGCTGCTGTTTGGCGAAGATCACATCCTGTCGAATAATCCATTGGGCACTGTTGAGTCGGTTAACGCCATTACCCTTGACGACCTGAAGCAGTATTATGCGGCGTACTTGTCGCCCACTGTGGCCAGTTTTCATGTTGTGGGGGCGGTCGACGCCGACACAGTTACTGCATCATTACAGCCGTTAAATGCTGCCTGGCCGGCAAAACCGGTGACACTGCCGGCTTTTGAAAGCCCATCTCACCCTGAGTCTGCACTCTATTTCTACGATGTGCCTGGTGCCAAACAATCCGAATTACGCTTTGGTTATCTTGCATTGGCAGAAACCGATCCGGACTTTTACCCTGCTACATTAATGAACTACAAGCTGGGGGGCGGCGGCTTTGCCTCACGTCTTATGCAAACGCTTCGCGAGGGTAAAGGGTATACCTATGGTGTACGTTCGGGCTTTAGCGGTACCGACATACCCGGGCCATTTACTATTTCGTCGGGTGTTCGCACTAACGTGACTTATGAGTCAGCGGCCTTGGTGAAGGAAATCCTGGCTGATTATGGCGATACGTTTACAGAGCAGGATCTGGAAAATACGAAAAGTTACTTTATAAAAAGTGCGGCGCGTCAGTTCGAAACCGGGAATGCTAAATTGGCCATGTTAGAGAAAGTGAGTCGTTATGGCTGGCAAGCTGATTATGTAAAACAACGCATGACGCTGGTTCAGAGCATAACCCAACAAGACATCGCCAAACTGGCCAGCAAGTATGCTGATCCCGATAAGCTTATCTGGTTAGTGGTAGGAGACGCTGAAACGCAAATGCCAAGACTCACCGAGCTTGGTTTAGGTAAACCCGTTTTGTTGAACCCGAAACACTAGTTCTCGGGGCTTCCCCCATATAGATAAAACTAAAGCGTCGCATTGAGCGGCGCTTTTTCGTTCTATACCCGCGAAGTACGACCAAGTTATGAAAAATATACTGCTAAGATGCAATGAAAGTTTCTCATTTGAACTGCTATGTTAGTTACTGAAGTACATCATTAAAATCTACTTTTATCGCTACGAGCTTGTCTTATACTGCGGCATAAAGTGCTATTTATCGTGTCCGCGCAACAATTTTCTTTCCACATCATATAAATATTAATTATAAGTAAAATGCATTCCATAAATGAAATATAAGGCCCGACCTTGCAATTTTTGCTTTCATTTTCGATTTTATTTATGCATTATTGGCGAAAGCCGTAGTCCTTTCCAATAAAAACCACAAGAACGGGAAGATTACATAATTGTTATTCATAAGTGAGCTTTATAGTAAGGTCGCTTTACAATTTTGTAGTTAATGGATTAAAGCATCTTGTGGCAGCAAATAAATACTGACTTAGCCGACGTACCTGTACGCGCGGTTAGGGACCTTTTTGCCCGGAGGAGAGGAGAATACCCTTGCAACTCTTAGTACTAAACGAAGCAAAGCACGCTGTGGATTCAGCGGTAGTGGAGCGCCGGTGTGCGGTAACACCAAACACCGTAATGCGACTTAGCCGAATGGGGCTGGACGTTGTGATTGAATCTGATGCCGGCGTGCGTTCAGGTTACACCAACGACGCCTATGCCGAGCAAGGCGCAACTATCATTGACGATGGTGTTGAGGCATTGTCGGGTGCAGACATTGTGCTCTATGTGAATCGCCCATCAGAAGCACATCTGGCCAAACTCAGTGAAAACACCCTGGTGATTGGCCATATCGATCCCTTCTTTCAACAGTCGCTGGTAGAGCAACTTGCCGCCAAGCAGGTATCTACGCTGTCGGTTGAAATGATCCCGCGCTCTTCGCGTGCGCAGAAAATGGATGCCCTGAGTTCACAAGCCAGCTTAGCCGGCTATGTCATGATGCTGCAGGCTGCCAATAACCTGCCTAGCATTTTGCCGATGATGATGACGCCGTCCGGTACCATTAAACCGGCCAAGGTCTTTATTATTGGTGCAGGTGTGGCAGGTCTTCAGGCTATCGCTACCGCGAAGCGCATGGGCGCAAATGTGCTGGCGTATGACACCCGCCCGGTAGTCGCCGAGCAGGTAGAGTCGCTGGGCGGCAAGTTCCTGAAAATCGATATTGGCGAAACCGGCCAAACCAAAGACGGTTATGCCAAAGAGCTGACCGACGAACAAAAAGCCAAGCAACAGGAAGCACAGCGCGACGCGATTGCAGATTCCGATATCGTGATCACAACAGCACAGTTGTTCGGTCGCAAACCGCCGGTACTTATTCGTAAAGAAACACTGGCGCTGATGAAACCTGGCAGCGTAGTAGTGGATATGGCCGCACAGTCTGGCGGTAACGTTGAAGGCTCAGTAGCAGGTGAAACTGTGCAGGTAGAAGGCGTAACGGTAATTGGTACCGGACACTGGAGCCAGCAAGTGGCCACCGACGCCACCGACATGTACGCCAACAACTTGTTCAATCTGATTGATGAGTTCTTTAACAACGAATCCAAGCAGTTCGAACTGAATCTGGAAGACGAAATTCTGGCCCAAAGTGTGATCACACACGGCGGCGCAGTAATCAATGACATGCTTAAAAATGCTTACGGGGGGCAATAACTCATGGAAACTATTTACCTGATTTTTATTGTTTTACTGGCTGCATTCTTAGGCTTTGAACTGATTCGTAAAGTGCCAGCTACCTTGCACACCCCATTGATGTCAGGCTCTAACGCAATTTCTGGTATCACGCTGGTCGGTGCATTAGTTGCGTCTGGTGCTGAAAACGACACATTAACAACGGTTTTGGGCACTGCGGCAGTTGCGCTGGCAAGTATCAACGTGGTGGGGGGTTACATGGTAACCGACCGCATGTTGGGCATGTTCAAGAAAAAACAAGGCAAGTAAGGAGATTATGCTGTGAGTAATAATGCAATGATCATCAATCTTGCCTACATAGTGGCAACGACCCTGTTTATTCTGGGTTTAAAGCTGTTAAGCCACCCGGGCACGGCCCGTCGCGGTAACTTTGTGTCTGCCATTGGTATGTTTATCGCTGTTGTGGTTACCCTGATCGATCAGCAGATCATCAGCTACCACTGGATCCTATTTGGCTTCTTGCTGGGCGGCGCCTATGGTGCGTGGAAAGCCAAGAAGGTCGAAATGACGCAAATGCCAGAAATGGTCTCGCTGTTCAACGGTTTTGGTGGTTTGGCATCACTACTGCTGGGCTGGGCAACCGTTAGCGGTATGAATCAACTTACTATGGCCACCACAGATGAGCTGGTATTTGTCACTATTTTCCTGACTATCCTGATCGGTGGTGTCACGTTCTCGGGCTCAGTAATTGCCTGGGGTAAGTTGTCAGGCAAAATGTCATCGAAGGCATTCATCTTTACGGGTCTGCGCGAACTTAGCATTCTGCACCTACTTGGCTTTGTTGCCGTTGGCTATTTATTTGCTACTGAGCCTTCCAATGAATTGTGGCTGTATGTAGCGATAGGTCTGGCGTTGAGCTTTGGTGTGTGGGCAACCATATCAATTGGTGGCGCAGACATGCCGGTTGTTATTGCACTGCTGAACTCGTATTCAGGGGTAGCAGCCTGTGCCGCAGGTCTGGCTGTAGCAAATACAATTCTGATTGTTACCGGTTTGCTGGTGGGCGCGTCTGGCTTGATCCTGACCAACATCATGTGTAAAGCCATGAACCGCTCGCTAATGAACGTGTTATTGTCAGGGTTTGCCAAGCCGGTTGAGATGGGTGAAGCCATCGAAGGTGAAGTGAAAATCATGGCAGCGCAGGACGCATTTTATGTACTGGAAGCCGCGCAATCTGTGTTGGTTGTGCCTGGCTACGGTATGGCTGTTGCCCAGGCGCAGCACGCTGTGCGTGAACTGCAATCGCTGCTGGAAGAAAACAATTGTACGGTTGAGTATGCTATTCACCCGGTTGCCGGTCGTATGCCGGGTCACATGAACGTATTGCTGGCTGAAGCTGACGTGCCCTATGATCTGCTGTGCGAAATGGACGATGTGAATCCGCGTATGGAAAACTACGACGTGGTAATTGTTATTGGTGCTAACGACGTAGTTAACCCGGCAGCAAAAGAAATGAAAGGCAGCCCGATTTACGGTATGCCGGTTATCGAGGTGTATCGCGCGAAAACGGTATTTGTGCTGAAACGTTCAGCCAATGCGGGCTTTGCCGGCGTCGACAACCCGCTGTTCTTCAAAGACAACACTCGTATGGTATTGGGTGATGCGAAAGATACTATTAACAGTATCATTCGTGAGTTCGGCGACGAATAGTAAATACTTACTTTCGCAAAAGAGCCATGCTATATGCATGGCTTTTTTATGCGTGTTGTGCCATCAGTAACGTGGCGGATACAGCTTGCTTCCATTGTGCCAATCGTTGCTGACGTTGTTCATCGTTACCTTCGGGGTTAAACGTGCACTCGGTAGGGTTCGCATTTTGAATTGCATCCAATCCGCTTAACTGCCCGGCTTGTATGGCCGCCAACAGCGCAGCGCCTAGTGCGGTTGTTTCCATTACAACCGGCCGCACAACCTGTGTGTTCAGAATGTTCGCCAGATGTTGGCAAAACCAGGAGTTGGTCACCATGCCGCCATCCACCTTTAATACACTGGGACGAATATCGCCGCTGCTCATAGCCTCTAGCAGATCGTTAGTTTGATAACACACTGACTCCAGTGTCGCTCTTACAATGTGTGCCGCCGTTGTGGCCCGGCTAATGCCAAAAATAGCGCCCCGGGCAGAGGGCTCCCAATAAGGTGCGCCAAGTCCGGTAAAAGCGGGCACCACAACCAGTCCATGTTCATCGTCAACATCACTGGCAATCTGTTCAGAGTCGGCAGCATGTGTGATCAACTGAATGCCATCTCGCAACCACTGCACCGCTGCGCCTGCAATAAAAATCGACCCTTCAACAGCGTAGTGAGTCTGCCCTTTAATGCGGTAAGCCAGTGTTGTGAGCAGGTTATGCTGATTAATATCACACTGTGTACCCGTATTTACCAGGGCAAAGCAGCCTGTGCCATAGGTAGCTTTTACGTTACCAGGCTGTACACAGCCCTGACCTATTAGCGCAGCCTGTTGATCGCCCGCTACACCGCTGATGTGAAGAGGGGCGTCAAAATGTGTGGTGATACCAAAGTCATCCGCACAGTCTTTTACGGTAGGTAACATGGAAGCGGGGACATTAAACAAAGACAGCAGTGCAGGATCCCAGTTTGTGGTGTTGATATTAAACAAGCAGGTACGGCTCGCGTTGGTGACGTCGGTAGCATGCACTCGCCCTTCTGTTAACCGCCAAATCAAAAAGCTGTCAACGGTGCCAAAGAGCAACTCGCCTTGCTCGGCCTGCTCTCTCGCGCCTGGCAGGTTATCGAGGATCCAGCTGATTTTGGTGGCCGAGAAATACGGGTCTAGCCGCAGCCCGGTTTTTGACTGAACCATCTGCTCGTGCGGTTTCAGACCTTTGCAGATATCCCGAGTGCGCCGGTCTTGCCATACAATGGCCGGGTAAACACATTTGCCGGTTTCACGATGCCAGACCAGCGTAGTTTCTCGCTGATTAACGATACCGATGTGCTTCACTTGCAACCCCTTAGAGTGCGCGGCGCTTAATGCTTCCTGCGTAACGGCTTGTACTGTTTGCCAAATGGCTTCTGGGTCGTGCTCAACCCAGCCGTTTTTGGGGTAATGTTGATCAAAGGGCTGTTGCGCAATGTGAATGATTGCAAAGTGTACATCAAACAGGATAGCCCGCGAGGACGTGGTGCCCTGATCAATAGCTATGTACCCTGTTGCCGGATTGGTCGCAGTGTTAATAGGCATAGTAATTGTGTCGTTATTGTTATTTTTTGAGTGTAGAAGGATTCGCGTTGCTACGCCAGTGGGCTAGTCTCTCAGCGAAGTTGGCTGTACCAGTCGGTAGCCTGGAAATGTCGGTTTTATAATGACTACGTGCCGCTGGACTAGCGGCAAGCAAGGCTACTTTGCAAAGGCGTACTCGAAGTCGTAGAAGTGTTTTCCGTCGACATTCTGAATTTGCATATTGCCATACAATCCCGTTAATTCGCCGGTAGCGGAGTCAGGCACTACTACAATCGTCAGCTGTTGTTCGCCGCGGCTCATAATACCCGAGTGCTGCAGAGAGAACGTCCCTTTTTTGCCGGCCAATGAGCCGGTCACTGTCTCCATGGCTACATAGCCAGCAGAGCCAGGTTCATCCGTTCGCACACTCAACATTTGGCCAAAACTATTTCCACTTAGGTCGCCGCTGTACGCCTTGCTGAGCAACATGCGCCCCATGGCTTTTTCATCTTGCGGAGGAGTCAGTTCTACGGTGAACTCACCAATTATCCGCTGCATTGTCGTACTCCTTGTCGGTCAACTAACGTTCTGCATTGCCTGTGTACCGACTTCTATGCCAGATTCAAAGACTTATCGTTTGATCCATGTTACGGTGGCGGGTAAAAAATAGTCAATGAATTCCGGTTTATTTGCAAAAGTGAATCGATAACGGGCTTTTTTTCGTATTGAAAAACAGTGAAATTGTCATAGCACTGCAAGTAAAGGTCGTTATAATACGCGACAATTTTTAAGCAATATTCTGTACGCATTTTTTGCCCTGCGGACAGGCGATTTATATAAGGTACATCATGGTTGGACTCTCGTCAGACTGGTCGATCGAAGAAGCTGAACGCATCTACGGCGTATCGCGCTGGGGCGGTGGTTATTTTAAGATCGGTGACAACGGTAATGTGCACGTGGTGCCGAATCCTTCGGACCCGTCCGTGCGCATCGATTTTAAAGCGGTAATCGATGAAATTCTGCAAGAAGGTGTGCAGTTACCTGTGGTAGTGCGTTTCCACGACGTACTGCGTTCTCAGGTTGCTAACCTGAATACTATTTTTAAAAACACCATTGCCGAAGCGGAATATCAGGCTGAATACAACGGCGTGTATCCGGTTAAAGTAAACCAGATGCGTGAAGTGGTAGAAGAGATCGTTGATGCAGGTGAGCCCTTTAATTACGGGCTGGAAGCCGGTTCAAAAGCAGAACTGCTGACGGTGTTGGCTATGAACACCAACGAAGACTCACTCACCGTGCTTAACGGCTATAAAGACGAAGAGTTTATGCGCCTGGCGTTATTGGGTCGCAAGCTGGGTCGCCGCATGGTAGTGGTAGTTGAAAAGTACTCTGAACTCCTGTTGCTGGTGCGTATTGCCAAAGAATTGCAAATAGAGCCCATCATTGGTGTACGCGCCAAAATGACCGTGAAAGGCCGTGGTAAATGGGAAAGTTCAGGTGGCGAACGCGCCAAATTTGGTCTTACGATTTCTGAGATCATCAACACGGCGCGGTATCTGAAAGATGAAGGTATGGCCCATTGCCTGAAACTGCTTCACTTCCATATTGGCAGCCAGCTAACTGACATTCGTTCTGTTAAAGAGGCTATTTCTGAAGGTGCCCGCATTTATGCTGAACTGCATAAAATGGGTTTCCCGCTGGACTTCGTTGATGTGGGTGGTGGCCTGGGCATCGATTACGACGGGACGGCGTCTACCAGTGAATCGTCGCGTAACTATACCATGCAGGAATACGTGTCAGACGTTGTTTATGGCATGAAAGAAGTGTGTGATCTAGAAGGTGTACCGCACCCTAATCTGGTAAGCGAAAGTGGCCGTGCTATTACCGCACACCACAGCTGCGTAATCACCCAGATTGTGGGTGAAATCCGCTCTAACAGCTCGGAAGTCGACACCAGCAAAAATGAAGGTGAGCATATCTTCGTGAGCAACATGCGTGAAATGGCTGAGAGCTTTGATCAGCAAACCAATATGCAGGAAGTGTATAACGACGCATCGCAATATAAAGAACAGGCACTGGATGCCTTTAAACTGCGTGTCTTGTCGCTGGAAGAGCTGGCCAAAATAGAAACCCTGTACTGGCAGATTATCTCGCGTTTGCAGACCTATTATGCGAACGCAGAGTACGTGCCGGAAGAGTTACAGGAGCTGGATTACAGCTTGTCGTCACAGTACCTGTGTAACTTCTCGGTATTCCAGTCGGCAGCTGATACCTGGGCTATTGACCAGTTATTACCTGTGGTGCCGATTACACGCATGAACGAAAGACCGGAAGTAAACTGTGCGCTGGTGGATATTACCTGCGACAGTGACGGCAAAATCGATCAGTTTACAGTGGGACGTGAAATTACCGACATTCTGCCTATGCACAAGCTGAAGAAGGACGAGCCTTATTACATTGGGTTGTTCTTAACCGGCGCATATCAGGACGTGATGGGCGACATGCACAACCTGTTTGGTCGTTTGAACGAGGTACACATCTTTAGTTACGACGACGATCCGGAAGACTTCTACATTGAAGAAGTTGTTAAAGGCTCTTCGGTGGAAGACGTGTTGTCTATCATGCAATACAATCCTAAAGCGATGGCTTCTGACGTGAAGCGCCTGATTGACAAGCAGGTATCAGCAGGCAACATCAAGCCTCGCGAAGGCGTTCGCTGGACAGACTTTTACGAGAACTGTTTGAGCGGATACACTTACCTGAAGACCAAGTAAGTGGTTACTGGGGGAGTAGGCGACGAGCCTGCTTCCCGTTAATTTCCCACGCTGGTTGTTTGCTGTTGCTGGCGTTTCGCTTCCTGAAAATAGGTTCGCCAGAAGTCCGCTGTTGTGGTGTTGATGAGGTTGGATTCCGCGTTCATTAGCATGACATAACCCGCGCGATACTTAGGCGAAAACGACACGTCTGCGCGATACCCTTTCACCCAGCCACCATGATAGTTCAGCGTTTCACCTGCATAGTCATAAATACGCCAGCCAAATCCATAATGGGCATCTGTTAACTTGTCGCGCCAGCCGCGTCGGTAGACTTCACGCGTGGTTTTTACCCTCGGCGTAGTCACGTCGGCAATGACATCTTCAGGCACAACGGTGGGGAATTCCAACAGCATTGCCTGGAGCCAACGTGTCATGTCATTAATACTGGCGTTCACCCCTGCTGCCGGGCTGAATCGGTAGTAGTTACTCTCGACATGTCCTTCTCGCCAGCGGTTTCGCGCAATGGCAATATGGGGTCTGGCCCACTGTTCAGACGCCAAAAGGCCGCCCTTTCCGGCACTGGCGGTTTCCATACCCAGGGGATATAAAATCTGCTCTCTCAACTGGCGGTGATACGACGTATTGTTGCCAACAAAGTACTCTTCAATCACACCAAACAGGGCATTCTGATAAGTGTAACACTCGCCCGGTTCGCACAGTGGTTTCAGTCCGGCAAGCTGATTCAGGACCCGTTTCAGCGGGTAGTTGGCTTCAATCAGGTTGTCGTAGGCATTGGGCATGTAGCCGCTTGACTGACCGACAATGTGGCCAAGTGTGAGGTTCGGGTTCATGGTGCCCTGGGACTGCAGGGTAGTGCTCAGCGAGGCGACAGGCGTAGACCAGTCTAGCTGATGCTGCCTTACCAGCTTAGCCATCAGTACGGCGGTAAAGGTTTTTGAAACCGAAGCTAAACGAAATACGGTGTCAGGCGTCACGGCATCGCCGCCTTTGTGCGTGTTGCCATACACTTCGATTACCGGTGCTTTACCTTGCTGGTAGTACACCATGGCATAGCCTGGCACCCGGTATTTTCTGGCTTCTTGTTTGACGTGCTTTGCATAATCGGCAAACCACTGTTCTTCGCCCTGCGCATATTGCGAGGTCAGCATACTGACAGCAAAAAACAGCGCAAACGCCCGGTTTACGCAACGCGACAAACAAAAATACAAACAACACTCCGGTAATTAGTAACGCACGCATGTGCTTGTTATGCGGATAAGAACGACCATATTATGCGGTGACGGCTAAAAGTGATCAACTCGAGACGTAAAGTTCATTTACCACAAGTTTTTAATTGAGTGCGGATTTCATCGCATCCTTACCCAAAAAAGTCGTTACTATAGCCGGGTATTTTCAACCAACGGGTCACGCCATGATATCGTCAGCCCTACAACAGCAGTACGCTACCGCCCGCCTGTCGCGAGATGCGCGCTTTGACGGACGCTTTTACGTTGCCGTGCTGTCGACGGGGATTTTTTGCCGACCAATATGCCCTGCGCGGTTGCCGGCAGAACAGAATGTCAGGTATTTCCATTTTGCACAGCAGGCTTTGGAGCAAGGGTTTCGGCCTTGTCTACGATGCCGTCCCGACAGCGCTCCGGGCTCCTGCGCCTGGCATGGGGTAGAAACGACCACTAAACGGGCATTGCAATTATTGGCCAGCGAGCTGTCTAGTTCTATAGCCAGTATTGCTGAACGCATGGGAATTTCCGAACGGTATCTTAACCAGCTGATCCAGGAAGCGGTGGGCATGCCGCCAAAACGCTATCAACTGCACAGCCGGCTGCTACAAGCCAAACGTTTGCTTCAGCAAACGGCATTGCCGGTCGCAGAGGTCGCCGTGGCGTGTGGTTTTCAGTCTGCCAGGCGATTGCAGGACAACATGCAGCGTTGGTGTAAGCTAAGTCCAAGTCAGCTTCGTGGCCGAAGTGGTGGAATAACGTCGTCTCAGGTTACGCTGTTTATACCTGTGAATGCGCCCTACAACTGGCCACAAGTCCGTGACTTTCTGGCGGTGCGTGCGGTAAAACCTGTTGAAGTGATAGAAACCAGCAGTTACACCAGACACGTTCAAGATGAATATGGCCCCTTGAGTGTAAGTGCTCACTTTAACGAAGCTGGAAACGGCTTTGACGTTACCATGCAGGTGTCTGATCCCAATCAAATACAGCCAGCCCTGGTGACATTGCGCCGAGTGCTGGACATGGACACAAACCCGCAATGGGTCGAGGAGGCATTGCTGGCGGCCGGACTTTCACCGTCCCAGTTGGTACCTGGTATCCGCTTACCGGGTGTCTGGAATATCTTTGAGGCAGGCTGCCGCGCTATTATAGGGCAGCAGGTCAGTATTAAGGCGGCTATCACACAATTGCATTACCTCGTTGATGTATTGGGGAATACCCGCGAAGACCAGCGCTATTTTCCGTCACCAGATGCCGTTGCCAACAGTGAGCTGGCCATGCTTAAAATGCCAAGTGCACGCAAGCAGGCACTGCGTGATTTTGCTGGTTTAATAAGAGATTGTGCACCGTCGGCCCCCACTGACCAGCAAATTCTTGCTATACGGGGTGTTGGCCCCTGGACATTGCAATATATACAACTGCGCGGAATGAGTGAGCCGGATCAGTTTTTAGCCGGAGATCTGATTGCCCGCAGACAAGCCGAATTACTCGGTGTAACACCTGAGTTAGCTGCGCCGTGGCGCAGCTATCTCACCTTGCAGCTGTGGCTGCTGGCATCATCAGAACAATAACAGAGTGAACGGCAGATGATATTTTCACAAAGTCTAACGAGTCCGTTAGGACATATTTGGATTGAAGCAAACGAAGCAGGCGTGACGGTGGTGAAGTTCGTTGATGAAATTGACGCCATGGCTAACCCATCCGCACTAACAGAGCAGTGTTGTCGTGAACTCAAGGCTTATTTTGCCAGAGAGTTAACTACCTTTACTGTGCCCGTGGCGGCAACCGGCACTGCATTTCAGCAGCGAGTGTGGCAGCAACTCTGCACAATACCATTCGGACACGCACAGCACTACGGGCAAATAGCCAGCGCGTTGGGTCAGCCGACGGCGTCTCGTGCGGTAGGTATGGCAAACGGCAGGAATCCTGTAAGTATCATCGTGCCCTGCCATCGGGTGATTGGTAAAAATGGCACCTTAACCGGCTATGCAGGTGGCTTGTTGCGAAAACAGAAGTTGCTGGACCTTGAGGGGATCCCTTACCGATGAGTAATCGAGCACTGGCAGCATTACTGCTATTGGGGGCGATTTGGGGCGCGTCATTTATGTTTATGCGCGTAGCGGCGCCTGAATTTGGTATTTTTACTCTGGTTGAATTGCGCACTGTGCTGGCGACGCTGGTATTCCTGCCGTTTTTAGTCAGCCAGTCTGCGCGAGCAATGTTAAAAGCGTATTGGCGCCCCATGGCGGTGCTAGGGCTTATCAATACTGGTGTGCCCTTTATTCTATTTAATTATGCCAGTTTGCATTTGCAGTCGGGGGTACTGGCTATTTTAAATGCCACGGCCCCGATGTTTGGCGCTTTGATAGCTATGTTGTGGTTAAACGACCGCCTTTCGCCCTCTGGGTTTGTTGGGTTGGTATGTGGCTTTTTAGGCGTTGTACTGATCAGCTTCGAGAAAGCGGTAGGAGCAAGTCTAAGCCTAATTCCGATTCTGGCCGTGTTAGGTGCGACCTGTTGCTATGGGTTTGGAGCCTGTTTACTGAAAAAATCCCTCGCGGGCGTGAAGCCTGTCGTGGTTGCTGGCGGAAGCCAGGCGTGGGCGTCGTTGCTGCTTTGCCCCTTGTTGTTTGTCGATTTTCCGTCGGAACTACCGTCCGCTTTGGCCTGGATAAACGCGCTTGCGCTAGCGATCGGTGGCACTGGTATAGCGTATTTATTATATTTCTACGTGATAGCGATAGCCGGGCCAGCTAAGGCCATTATGGTGGGGTATTTAGTGCCTTTGTTCGGTATTGTGTGGGGATTCTTCTTTTTAGGCGAACGCCTTAGCTGGATGGACTTTAGCGGGGGTGGATTGATTCTGTTGGGGATTAGTTTGACGTCGGGTGTGGCCCAGCGGGGATATCGCTGGGCCATGGGTCAATCTTCAGTTCACTGAAAACGACGCCGCATCAGGCGTCGATTAACTGCACTCGCACAAGGTTTCGGCCATCACGACGGGCTTGATAAAGCGCGTCTTCGGCGTGAGCGGTAACTTCATTCATGGAACGTTTCGTTGCGGTAAATGACACACCAAAGCTCGCTGTGAGTTGCAGATCCGGATGCTCAGCAGGTGGCGGCAAGATTGCGATACCATGGCGCAGTGTTTGCGCGAGGTCATGTGCCTCATGCGGCCCCATATCAGGCAGTAAAAGAATAAACTCTTCACTGCTCCAGCGACCCAGTATGTCTTTGTCGCGCAAATGGCTGCCGATCAGGTTGGATACCTTATCCAGCACATCGTCACCAGCATTGCGTCCGTATTGATCATTGATTGACATAAAGTCATCAATATCGACAAGAATAATGCTCAGTGAGGAGTGCTTATTAGTCAGTTCACCGTAAGACTCTTCCAACTGTGTTCGGTCTGGTAAACGATGCGTGTTTCTGATGATTAGTTCCGGTTGCATGTCGCGGCGGAAGTAATACAACAAATTGTAGATCAACAAGAACAGCGCAAAAATAATAACCAGCAGCGTAACCACACTAAAGATAAAGCCTTGTGATATTTCCGCTTGACGCGCATCCAGTGGGCTTAACAAATACACCGTCCAGCCAAACTGGGGCAAGGCAACCTCGGCAATGAGGTGGTCGTTGCCATTAATGGTAATCAACTGATTGTTAAGCGCGTTTTCGGCGATCACCTTGTCGGGCAAGCTGGCGTACCAGGGTAATTCAGACAAGTTCGTGAAGTCGGCATTGGCTGCAATGAGCGACGCATCGGAAGACAACATGATGTCGCCTTTGCCGTCTACAAACAGGAAGTCATAGCCGTACTGACGCTTGTAGGTTTCGAATACTGACACAAAGCTCTTCAGACTTTTTCCTACGCCAAAGAAGCCGAGAAATTTGCCTGCGTCATCGTAAATTTTAATGTCGATGTAGAAATGGGTGTCTTCCCATTTACCAATATCGGCAATAGCGTCGGCTTCTGAATCCCGGTATTTGAAGTACCAGGATACTTCACCTTCTATTAAATCGAGTTTGCTACCATCTGAGTTGTACTGCACCCGGGCTTCTTCGGAAGCAATAAAAAAGGTGAGGCCGAATTCCTGCTCCATCCTCTCCAGCGCGGAAAAGATCTCTGCTTCGTCTAATTGGTTTTTTTCCATTAATGTCACCAGCTCTCGGGATTTGCCGAGTGCCTCAGACACATGCAATGGTTTCAGTATTTGCGAAACGATTAACGATATCGCGGGAGACAATGACTGTTGTTGTGCCCGGCTTTGCTCGGCAACAATTTTCGAGATGCTAAAATGCACCAGCGTGACAATCGCGATGACAACCACGGCGAACAACAGCAATATGCTTCGATGTAATGTCCTGAATGCGTTCACTGGCTTATGTTCACTCCTTGAAGCTGTGAGGTTTACTGCATGGGAAAACGCCAAAATACATACCAACGTTTCCAATGTGCCTATGATACCCGCTGAACAAAAGATGCGCCACTGTCGCAGAATAATGACATCAAAGCTGGACATCCACTAAATTTGGGACACCCACCTTTTTCAGGACACCCACACAGTTCAGCTCACCGATTCTTTTCATCAAATTTGTCATGAAATTGAACTGTAATTTCGAGAAAGAGTGGGTGTCCCAAAAAAGGTGGGTGTCCAAGAAATGTGAAGGAGGCACTGACTTGCTGTCATGAGTTGGTTACACTATCGCGCATCAATTGCGAAAAGGATTCAATATGGCATTTTCAGTAGTGGTATTGGCAGCCGGTAAAGGCACAAGAATGAAGTCTTCGTTGCCGAAAGTATTACATCCGGTCGGTGGTGTGCCTATGGTGCAACGCATCATCAATACGGTTGAGTCATTAGATGCGACTGCGGTTCATCTGGTTTACGGTCACGGTGCGGAGCAACTCAAGGCCAACGTTGAAGGTAGACAGATCAATTGGTGCCTTCAGCAGGAACAATTGGGAACCGGGCACGCGGTAATGCAAGCGGTTGACTATATTGCCGATGATGAAGATGTCATGATTTTAGTTGGCGATGCGCCGCTCATCCAGGCGCAAACTCTGGAACGTCTGATTGCTGTGAAATCGGAATGTGACCTTGCCCTGCTTACTGTGCATTTGGATGACCCAACAGGGATGGGCCGAATTATTCGCGAGAACGACAATATTGTCGCGATCGTAGAGCATAAAGATGCCACTGAAGCCCAGCGCGCAATTACCGAAATTAATACCGGCATGATGGTAATGGGCGGCAAGGATTTGAAGCGCTGGTTGGCCGCGTTAACTAACGATAATGCCCAGGGCGAGTTCTATCTAACCGACGTCATTGCCATGGCTGCGGCAGAAGGTAAGCGTATTCAATCTGCGCATCCAGACTCCCCTATGGAAGTAGAGGGTGTGAACAATCGGGTGCAATTGGCCAGATTGGAGCGCACGCTGCAGAGCTGGCAGGCGGAAGCGCTGATGACGTCTGGCGCAACACTTGCCGATCCAGCCCGCATAGATGTGCGTGGTGAGCTGACAACAGGGCAGGACGTGTTTATCGACATTAACTGTGTGTTCTCTGGCAAAGTGACATTGGGTGACAATGTTGTTATTGGTCCAAACTGCATGCTAATTGACTGCGAGGTCGCATCGGGCGCGGTAATTGAAGCCAATAGCATTATCGAAAACGCAAACGTTGGCGCTGAATGTTCGGTTGGCCCCTACGCTAGGTTACGTCCGGGCGCTGTGATGGAACGAAAGTCAAAAGTTGGCAACTTTGTGGAAATGAAGAAGGCGACGCTGGGCGAGGGCGCAAAAGCCAATCACCTGACTTACCTGGGCGATGCAACCATTGGCGCAAACAGCAACATTGGTGCTGGCACCATCACCTGTAATTACGATGGCGTGAATAAGTCTAAGACCTTAATCGGAGAAAATGCGTTTATCGGTTCCAATTCAGCCTTGGTGGCGCCTGTTCAAATTGGCGCAGGCGCGACAGTGGCGGCTGGTTCTATCGTAACGACTGATGTACCCGACAATAGCCTGGCGGTTGCGCGCAGCAAGCAGCGCAATATCAGTGGCTGGAAGCGACCGGTCAAAAAATCGTAGGCCGATAGATTGTCGAAATTAAACCACGACTAAATATACAAGACACCCACCTTAGTAACACGGAAACGCAGAGTTTATGACAATTTCAACGCTCGTGGTGGGGTTTGGCTATGCAGCCAAAACCTTTCACGTCCCTTTTCTTACGCATTTAGCTGATTTTGAAATCAATGCAGTGGTGTCATCTGATCCTGCAAAAGTGCATGACCAACTACCCGAAAGCGCTGTTTTTGCATCGCTGGAGCAAGCTCTGGCAGCGTCCCGTTTTGATTTGGTTGTGATCACCACGCCAAATCATCTGCATGCGCCACAAACAAAAGCGGCACTGGAAGCCGGTTGTCACGTATTAGTAGAAAAGCCCTTTACCTTAGACAGCGAAGAAGGTGAAAGCCTGGTGGCGTTGGCCAAGCAGGTCGGTAAACAACTGTGTGTGTTCCATAATCGTCGTTTTGATGGCGATTACCTTACAATCAAACAGCTTATTGCTGAGCAAGCTATTGGCAAAGTGAAGCGGTTTGAGAGCCGTTTTGACCGTTTCCGCCCACACCCAAGGCAGCGCTGGCGCGAACAAGAGGGCCCCGGCGCGGGTATTTTCTGGGATCTTGGACCTCACCTTATTGATCAATGCATTCAGCTTTGGGGTATGCCGAATGCCGTTAATGCGCATATTCTTACTCAGCGTGACGGCGGTGAAGCCAATGATGCGTTTGAGATCACCCTGTTCTACGGCACCCATTTTGCCCAGCTTGGCTCAACCCCTTTTGAAGCAGGTGCTACGCTAAGATTTGCTTTGCATGGCGATAAAGGAAGCTACAGAAAGCATGCTCTGGATCCGCAGGAAGACCAGTTGAAGGCCGGTCTGAATTTTGATGACCCTAAATGGGCGAAAACACCAGACACACAAGAAGGCACACTGTTCACGGAGTCAGACAGCCGATTAATCAATACGCAATCCGGCGACTACATGGGGTTTTATCAACAGTTGGCCGATGCTATTCGCCTTGGTTCTCCTCTACCGGCTGATGCTGAGACGGTCGTACCGGTCATTCGACTTATCGAACTGGCAATTAAATCGTCTCAGAAGCAGTGCACGTTGCCAGTTGTTTAATACCTATACCCGCCTTAGATGACTGACTTACGATCTACTGAAATTCAAGGCCTGGGGGACAGCGGTGCCCGGTTGCGCGTGTATATTGCGAATCGACCGGCATTTAGTCTTCCACGCGTTGCCACTGGTGTTGTGCCTTTGACACCTGGTGATATAGCGGAAATCGGAAACGCATGCGGCAACGGCTGGCGTAAAGTTTTTAATGTTTATGCAAAATTACTGTACGCCATGCCAGAGCAATGGCAGTTCAAACACGGCGATCGATGGCAAGCATTTCGAGACACCCACCTTTTGCAGGCGAACTCCAACACGGCGTTAATATTCGATGAGCCTAAAAGCTTCGATGATAATGCCTTGAATATCATTACGGGCCGCACGTATGCGCAGCAAATGCACATTGCTGAAAGTTTGTATTGGATAACGCCGGAGTTTGCGATTAATAAGCGGCTGAACCTGGTGGTATGCCCCTATTTTGATTATCGGCAGCTGTCGAACAGCAAAATTCTTTACCTCATCGATTTAATCCAAAATGAATTGGATGCACACAAAATAGCCAAATAAATCTTGCGATTCGAAATAATTAAGGTAAATTAAACTTTCATTTCGTAATTATTAAGTTTCTTTCTTGGCTAAACGAAACACAAAGACTCGGCGGCATGGGATCGTTGAACATGTTAATCAGCACGGTTTGACCGCGGTTGATGCACTGGCGCAGTTGTTCGAAACGTCTTCTGTCACAATTCGAAAAGATTTATCGGTGTTAGACTCCGAAGGTCTAATCGTTCGCCAACACGGCGGGGCAGCGCCTTACCCTGCCACTTCAAGTTCCTCAACAGATAGCCAACAAGACACGCACTCAACGATTAAGGCCGCCATTGGCAAGTTGGCCGCTAGTCTGATTGGTGATAACCAGAAAGTGATCATCGATAGTGGTAGCACTACGGCTACGATGGTGGAGCACTTAAACCAGCCGAAAAACCTCGTCGTGATGACAAACGCCCTGTCAGTAGCGAACAAGCTGGTGGCGTTTAAAAATGAGCCAACCGTGCTTATGACCGGCGGAACCTGGGATCCGCGTTCGCAGTCGTTTCAGGGGAAAATGGCCGGCACTATGGTGCAAGCCTACAATTTTGATCTGGCATTCGTTGGAGCCGCAGGGTTGGATATTGCGCGAGGTACAACAACTTACAATGAAATGACGCAGCTTAGCCAGGCAATGGCAAATGCGGCATCGAAGGTGATTGTTGTGGCAGAATCCGCTAAGTTAAGAAACAAAATGCCAAATGTAGAATTAGCCTGGCAGCAAGTCGCTGTTTTGGTAACCGATACCGGCCTTTCTGAAGAAGCAGAAAAGCAATTGTCAGAATATGGTGTGACGGTGCTGACCGCCTCACCCAACGGAGAATAGATATGTGCGGGATTGTGGGGGCAGTAGCCGAACGTAATGTAGTTGAAATCCTGTTAGAAGGACTGAAACGACTTGAATACCGGGGTTATGATTCCGCTGGTGTGGCTTTGCTGCAGTCAGACGGCTCGCTGACGCGCGTGCGTCGTACCGGCAAAGTGCAGGAATTGGTAGACGCTATCGGCGAAGACGAGGCGCTGGGTTCTACAGGCATTGCTCATACCCGCTGGGCAACACATGGTGGCGTAACGGAAGCGAATGCTCACCCTCATGTGTCAGATGAGCGTATCGCCGTGGTTCACAATGGCATTATCGAAAATTATCAGACGTTACGTGAAAACCTGTCTGCTAAAGGTTATCGCTTCACCAGCGACACTGACACCGAGACCATTGCGCATACGGTGAATGAAGCCATGAAAACCGCAGGCTCCTTGCTGGAAGCGGTTCAACAAGCGGTGACGCAATTCCACGGCGCTTATGGCACCGTTATTATGGACAAGCAAGACCCATCTCGCGTTGTAGTTGCGCGTTCAGGGAGCCCTTTGGTTATTGGTTTGGGGTTGGGTGAAAACTTCATTGCGTCTGACCAAATGGCGTTATTACCTGTGACTCGTCGATTCATCTTTCTGGAAGAAGGCGATGTGGCTGAAATTACCCGCCGTAGCGTGACAATTTTTGACAAACAGGGTAATGCAGTTGAACGTGAAGTCATCGAATCAAACATTGAGCACGACGCCGGTGACAAAGGCGGTTACCGCCACTACATGTTGAAAGAAATTCATGAGCAGCCCACTGTTGTGCGCAATGCACTACAGCACCGTTTGGATGAAAAAGGCCTTGTTGCTGATGTGTTTGGAAGTGGTGCGGATGCCCTGTTTGAAAAAGTAAAACATGTTCAAATAATAGCTTGTGGAACCAGTTATCACGCGGGAATGACCGCGCGTTACTGGCTTGAGCAATATGCGAACGTATCGTGTAATGTCGAGATCGCTTCAGAATTCCGCTATCGCAAGTCAGTGGTGCATGAAAATAGCCTGTTAGTTACTATTTCTCAATCGGGTGAAACCGCGGATACGCTGGCGGCACTGCGTTTGGCAAAAGAGTTGGGCTACATGGCGAGTCTGACAATTTGTAATGTCCCCGGCTCGTCGCTGGTTCGTGAATCAGACTTGTCGTTCATGACGCGCGCTGGTGCTGAAATTGGCGTTGCATCAACCAAAGCCTTTACCACACAGTTGACTGCTTTCCTGATGCTGACGCTAGCGTTAGGCAAATACAACAGCATGAGTGCAAGTGACGAAAATGCCATCGTTCAGGCATTGCACAGTTTGCCAGCCAAACTGGAAGAGACACTCACTATTACCCAAGGCATTGAAGATCTGGCGGAAGAGTTTGCCGATAAGCACCATTCTCTGTTCTTAGGGCGTGGTGATCAGTATCCAATTGCTATGGAAGGGGCCTTAAAGCTCAAAGAGATATCCTATATTCACGCAGAAGCCTATGCGTCCGGTGAACTGAAGCATGGTCCATTGGCGTTAATTGACGAAGAAATGCCGGTTATTGTGGTTGCGCCTAACAACGAATTGCTGGAAAAACTTAAATCAAACGTAGAAGAAGTGCGTGCCCGGGGAGGCATAATGTATGTGTTTGCAGATAAAGACACCGCATTTGCCAGCGACGACACAATGCGGGTTATTAATGTGCCCCATTGTGATGCCCCTATTGCGCCGATTATCTACACCATCCCGCTGCAGCTACTGTCTTATTATGTGGCATTGATTAAAGGCACCGACGTCGATCAGCCAAGGAACCTGGCCAAATCTGTTACCGTCGAATGATGAAGGGCCTCCGGGCCCTTTTTATTTATTTATTTATTTTTTATTTATTTAGACACCCACAGATTTAAAGACACCCACTGCTATTCCAATGTACAGCAGACCGCCTTGTTGTTTTCATCCACAATGAAATCAATAAGGGAGGAATAGCTATGCCACAACCAAGAAAGCACCAGATCTGCCTTGCGGACACACCGTTTTACCACTGTATCTCTCGCTGTGTACGTCGTGCGTATTTGTGCGGCAAAGATAAACTAACTGGCCGCTCCTATGAGCATCGACGAAAATGGGTAGAAAACCGGTTGTTACTGTTAGGTCAGGTATTTGCCGTTGATATCTGTGCTTATGCGGTGATGCACAACCATACTCATTTAGTGCTGCATATCAATGAAAAGCAAGCGTCGTCCTGGACTGATGAAGAAGTGTTAGTACGCTGGCACAGATTGCATAAGGGTATGATTTGCTGTCGAAAATATCTTAATGACAAAGAGCGTAGTTCGCTTAGTGATGCTGAATTGGATACCGTGTCCCGAATGGCAAAGGTTTATCGTAAACGGCTTTGCGACGTGAGTTGGTTCATGAGACTACTTAACGAATTCATTGCAAGAAAAGCAAACCAGGAAGATGATTGCACCGGTCGCTTCTGGGAAGGACGGTTTAAGTCTCAAGCGCTGTTGGATGAAGCAGCGTTATTTGCATGCATGGCCTACGTTGACTTGAATCCGGTGCGGGCCGGTATAGCTAGTAGCCCCGAAAGTACCGATTTTACGAGTCTCAAAAAGCGAATTCTGCTATCTCGCCACGGTAAACCCCTAAAGCCACTTATGCCGTTCACTCAAACAAATATGAATCGACAAGAGAATACGCTAAATATCACATTCTCCGATTATATTGAACTGATTAAAAGTACACTCGAAGCAAAGCGACGATCGGGAAACAATGGTTTTAGTGAGCTTCACTCTCAAATCAGTGGGTTCGACGTCAATGTCGAGAGTTGGCAATGCATGAGTTTTGAAATAGAAAAGCGGTTTGGTGCAAAAGTGAGTGTTGAGATCGCAAATAGGCGCCTAACTGTTGTATAGCATTGCAGAATGCCAACAACATTCATCGACACACAACGCGAATTAACTGTCTTTTGAATCGTTTTCCGCTTTTTGTGATTCTTTCAATTTATGACAAGCATCTTGCCATTCGCGGTATTTCTCGTAATAAACATCCCATACACACGGGCAGCAGGAACCGCCGCCACAGCAATCGCTATTCAGTGGTTTTTCTGGCTCTGGTGGTAATTCCATCGTCGTCTCCTTTTTATCAACTAGTATGTTGTTGCCTCCTATCGAATTCAAATTGATTGAATGAATACTCTCTAAAACAAGACACCCACACAATTGTGTGGGTGTCTTGAAAAAGGTGGGTGTCCAAAAGAAAAGGCGCTAATTAGCGCCTTTGTCGTTTACTCGCCGAGTATAATGCGAAGCATTCTACGCAGTGGCTCTGCCGCTCCCCACAACAGCTGATCACCTACGGTGAAGGCTGAGATGTACTCTGGGCCCATAGTTAGCTTGCGAATACGTCCTACTGGAATAGACAGGGTGCCTGTAACCTTGGCAGGTGTTAGTTCTGCCATTGTCACTTCGCGATCGTTAGGAATCACTTTTACCCAGTCGTTGTGCTCGGCCAGAATGGCTTCGATTTCAGAAACAGGTAAATCTTTCTTCAATTTCAGTGTGATAGCCTGGCTGTGACAGCGCATAGCGCCTACACGCACGCAAATACCGTCAACCGGGACTGGCGCATCAGTGGTTCCCAGAATTTTGTTGGCTTCGGCTTCAGCCTTCCATTCTTCGCGGCTCTGGCCTGAAGGAAGCTGTGTGTCGATGTACGGGATAAGGCTGCCAGCGAGTGGCACACCAAACTGTTCCTTCGGATAATCGTCTGAGCGAATATATTCCGCTACCTGACGGTCAATATCTAAGATAGCTGTCGACGGGTCGTCGACCATGTCTTTTACGTTGCCGTACACCGCGCCCATTTGCGTTAACAGTTCACGCATGTGCTTAGCACCTGAGCCGGATGCAGCCTGATAAGTCATCGGCGTAGCCCATTCAACCAGGCCTTTTTCGAATAACCCGCCCAGCGCCATAAGCATTAATGACACTGTACAGTTACCACCGACATAGGTCTTAACGCCAGAGGCAATGCCTTTATCAATCTCGGTACGGTTCACAGGGTCTAGAACAATAACCGCATCGTCTTTCATGCGCAGAGCAGAGGCCGCGTCAATCCAGTAGCCGTTCCAGCCCGCTTCACGCAGCTTAGGATAGACGTCTTTGGTATAGTCACCGCCCTGGCAGGTAATAATAATGTCCTGAGCACCTAATGCTTCAATGTCGAAGGCGTCCTGAAGTAATCCGCAGTCTTTGCCTGCGAAATCTGGTGCGGCACTACCGGTTTGTGACGTGGTGAAAAAAGTTGGCTCAATCAGAGAAAAATCACTCTCTTCCTGCATGCGCTGCATCAGGACAGAGCCTACCATTCCGCGCCAACCTACTAAACCAACTTTATTTTGAGACATGTTAAGAACCCTTATATTTCTTCTTCGAGTGTTCTGTCGCGCAGCAAAACCTCTGATGGGCTCTTTGTAGTTTACTGCTGTGCACTCGAAACGTATTAGCAAAGCCCGCAGTCTATAAAGTATGCCGCAGGTTTACTAGTTTCTTTTGTAATTTTATATGCACAGGAGCCAGCATTGCCGGCTCCTCAGTGAATATGGCTAGAATAACAGTGCTTTCAGTTCTTGGGCACCGAACATGACAATTTCAAATGCGATCAGAATAATAATGATCCACTCCAGAAAAGAAGAGTGCTTATGCTTTAGTTCGTCAGCCAGCATTTCAAACAATTCGTGAATGACATTTAGCTTGTTCGACAAGAGCTCAACGCGAGGGCGGATATCCAAATATTTCGCGGTTGCATTGTAAGCCGACTCATACTCTGGGTATTCCCAGAAAAACTCTGGCGTATCCAGAAGTCCATAGTGCAGGAAGATGTCACTTTTAGTGCTGAACAAATGACCACGAATACTCGCAATTTCATTGCGGCTAAGGTTTATATTACCGGTTGATGCCAGCGCTTTCGGCAAGTGAGCATAGTCAACAATGGTTTCCTGCGCACGTTGCTCATAATCATTAAGCTTTAATGACTGTGCCAAAGCATGACTTACGGCTAAGCGTTGCAGCGGAGCGTCCATACCCAGTGTTATCAGGTCCTTTTGAAGCTTGATTTCGGTGCCTTCTACGGAAAAACGAAAATGTTCCTGATGATCGCCGGCAATGACGTCGCTTTGGATTTTCAGGCGATGAAGTAAAGACAGCCTTTCGTCTTCGTCGACACCCCAAAACACGATGACGCCATAGTCAAATACCCAGGCTTCGCCACCGGGAATATTGAGTAATACTGCATCTCTGTATCGGGTACCGGCTTCGACAGACAGGACGTTTTCGTATTCACATACGGGTAAAGCAAATACTGACACGCGGTCATTTGAAAATTGCATGGTAACAACCAGTTGTTTAAAAAATCGGCCGATTATGCACCTGTTTACGCTGGCAGACTATGCATTTCAGAGTGAGAAATAATGCTCTTTAAGATAAAACTTTTTGATGAAGCATTAGGGTATATTCTTGCTGTTATTTCACCGTGTTAGCGGAATGAAATTAGTATCAAAAGGCTTTGATAGTTTCTTCAAAAAAGGTGGGTGTCCAGAAAAAGCTACTAGGAATTCTTTAGAGTTGAGTTGTCTTTCTTATACTTTTGTTTAATTGCTAAGCGCTGTCAGCCCGCTAGGATTGAGAGTAAAGAATCATTTACAAAGCAATACTGATTCGGCGGTCTCAAACAAAAACAGCATATACGCGTACAGACAAGATGCACAAGATCGCCGCTGCTGGCGCAACTACGCCAGCAGCTTTCCTTTCTTCCAACACGTCTTTAATTTAACGTTTTATTTCGACTGAGATACAGATATAAGCGAATAATGCTTTTGGTTGTTCGCTACCATAGTTCCCAAGTAAGAAGATATTAGACAATTGCGTCATGCCTCTATTACCAGGGAATTATAATTATGAATACTCCCCCTTTAACTACACCTGAAGTTATTCACAGTAAGCGAATTGCTTCAATCGATATTTTGCGCGGCCTGGTCATGCTATTCATGTTAGTTGATCACGTTAGAGAACGTTTCTTCTATCATTTGAATGTGAGCGATCCGATGGATTTGGACGCGACCAGTCCGCAGTTATTTTTTACGCGCATTTCTGCACACCTCTGCGCCCCTGTGTTTGTGTTTCTGACGGGGCTCTCGGCATGGTTATATGCCCATCCAGCGAACAAAGCGCCACGCTCAGCCACTCCTTTCTTGTTCAAACGAGGCCTTTTCATCATCTTTGTTGAGATCGCCATCATCAACTGGCTTTGGTTAGGTACGTACGACACCTTGTACCTTCAGGTTATGTGGGCGATAGGCATCAGCATGGTGTCTTTGTCTGTGCTAAGTAAACTTCCACCCAAACTTATCCTTGCAATGGGGTTGCTCATTGTTTGTGGTCACAACCTTTTGAGCCCAATCGCTTTTAATCCGGGTGAAGCAGGCTACAACATTTGGGCGGTACTACACGACCGAGGGATTATTTTCGAATCAGAGACGTTCCGCATAAAGGCGTCGTATCCGGTTTTACCCTGGATTGGTGTTATTCTGCTCGGATACAGTATGGGCCCAATTTATGCGCGGGATTACGACGGTGCAAAACGACGTAAGACGTTAACTACACTCGCGCTAAGCATGTGGGGCCTGTTAATTGTGTTGCGAAGCACAAATCTATACGGTGAAGTACTGCCGTTTGAGATACAGGACACCGCAGTACAAAGTGTAATGTCATTCATCAATTACACGAAGTATCCGCCGTCACTGGACTACGTGCTGTTTACACTGGGTGCTGCATTCTTGATTTTGGTAGGACTGGACAAAGTGAATAATCAGTACAGTAAAGTCATAGAAAACTTTGGTTCTGCGCCTATGTTCTTCTATATTCTACACCTCGCGGTACTGCTGGTGCTGTATCGAATCGCAATCAATGTGTGGGGGCCAAATCATGGTGATATGTTTGCGTTCGATGATGTATGGCAAATTTGGGCCGGCGCAGTTGTGCTGGGTGTAACATTGTATTTCCCCACCAAAGCCTTCTCGGCATTCAAGAAGAAGAGTGGTAATCCGCTGATAAAGTACTTCTAATTGATTCATCATTCGTAGTTAACATTGAGCCGCTGCCCTAACAGCGGCTTTTTTGTTTCAATGAATTTGAGACACCCACCTTTTGTGTGGGTGTCCACAAATTTTAGAAGGAAATGATTAGCTATTCAGCTGAATGGTGAAGCTTGAAAGAATCAAAGAAAACTGAGGAAAACTGAGACACCCATAAAATTATGTGGGTGTCTCAAAAAAGGTGGGTGTCCACAAATTTATGGGTGTCTCAAAAAAGGTGGGTGTCCACAAATTTAGGGGAGGTTGCCTTCGCAGATGTAGCTGATTTGCAGGAAATCGTCCAGGCCGTAGTGTGAGCCTTCGCGGCCGTAGCCTGAAGCCTTAACGCCGCCGAAGGGAGCCACTTCACTGGCAACGGCACCTTCGTTCACGCCGATTACGCCAGCTTGCAATGCGCGGCGAACCCGGTGAATGCGATTGTGGTTCTGGGTATAGAAGTAGGCTGCTAAGCCATATTCCGTGTTATTGGCTTCCGCAATCGCTTCTTCTTCCGTGCTGAATTTAAATAGCGGCAGTACGGGGCCAAAGGTCTCTTCGCTAAACAACGCCATACTGTTATTCGCGTCTGCAATGACCACCGGTTCAAAGAACAGATCCTGTTTTGGCGTAGCACTGCCACACAGTAAAACGCCGCCTTGTTCTTCAGCATCTGCAACGTGGGCGCTGATTTTATCGATGGCTTTCTGATTGATCATCGGGCCTATCTGGGTATCTTCGTCGAAAGGGTCGCCCAGCGTTAATGCAGACACGCGGTCTACCAAACGGCTGGCAAATTCATCGTAAATGCCTTCCTGCACATAAATACGGTTGGGGCATACGCAGGTTTGCCCGCCATTACGCATTTTTGCTGCCATCAACCCCTGAATAGCAGCGTCGATATCGCAGTCATCAAACACAATAAATGGCGCGTTGCCACCCAATTCCAGCGACAGTTTTTTAAGCGTACTAGCAGAACGTTCGGCTAAATAGCGCCCAACCTGGGTGGAACCGGTAAAGCTCAGTTTCTTCACACTCGGGTCTTTTAGCCAGGCATCTACCGCAATGGCTGTTTGTTCTCGCGAGGCGACGAGTACGTTAATGGTACCTTCCGGGAAACCGGCTAATTCAGCCAGCTTCGCCATGGCTAATGCGGTTAGCGGAGTGTCTTCAGCGGGTTTAACGACCACGGTGCAACCTGCTGCAATGGCCGGGGAAATCTTTCTGGCCAACATCGCAAACGGAAAATTCCACGGCGTAATAACCGCGACTACACCCACCGGACGTTTTTCGACGGTTTGCTGGTAGTGTGGCTTTGAGCTAGGCAGGATATCGCCACGAAGCTGCATGGCTTGTTGTGCAAACCATTTCACATAAGAGGCGCCGTAGTCTATTTCGCCTTTTGCTTCGACCAGGGGTTTGCCTTGCTCAGAAGACATGATGGCCGCGAGATCATCCCGATGTTCAAGAATAAGCGCATGCCAGCGCTCCAGCAGGTCAGCGCGAGCCTTGTGAGTAGTGAGCTGCCATTGAGCAAACGCTTTTTGGGCACTTCGGGCAGCATGGGCAGCATCTATTGCGTCGCTGTTGGCGACTTCGGTAATTATCTCGCCATTGGCAGGATTAACTACCGGATAGGTTTGTCCCGATATCGCTTTCTGCCAGCGCCCATTGATGTAGTTCAACGTGTTAAACAGTGACGGCTCAGTAAGCCGTGACGTGAGATCCATGGTTTCTCCCGATGTTATTAGAGGTTAGCCAGTATGGCTTCACCCATTGCCTGCGTTGATGCTTCTCCCCCTAGATCTGGGGTTACAACGCTGCCTTTCAAGGTGTGTTCAATGGCTGTCACAATGGCATCGTGTGCCTCTTTGCCGGCACCTTTGTCGTGAGTCAGAAAGCTAAGCATCAGCGCGCCAGACCAAATCATGCCGATGGGATTGGCGATATTTTTGCCATAAATATCCGGCGCGGAGCCGTGCACAGGCTCAAATAAAGACGGGAATTTACGTTCCGGGTTGAGGTTGGCCGACGGCGCTAAACCAATGGTACCAGTACAGGCCGGCCCCAAATCTGACAAAATGTCACCGAACAGATTCGACGCCACGACAACGTCGAAGCGCTCAGGCTGCATTACAAAACGTGCCGACAAAATATCGATATGCTGTTTGTCCCAGCTGATTTCCGGGTAGTCTTCTGAAACCGCTTCTGCGCGTGAATCCCACCAGGGCATGCTGATTGCCATGCCGTTGCTCTTGGTGGCAACGGTAAGGCTTTTGGCTTCCCGACGCTTGGCGGTTTCGAACGCATACCGCAACACACGGTCGGTGCCATAGCGGGTAAATACCGATTGCTGCATGACCACTTCGCGGTCGGTGCCTTCATACATTATGCCGCCAATGGCGGAATATTCGCCCTCGGTGTTTTCGCGCACGACCAGGAAGTCAATATCATCAGCTTTGGGAGTAGACAGCGCACATTTAACGCCTTCAAAGGTGCGAACAGGACGCATATTGATGTACTGATCGAACTCACGGCGGAAGGTTAAAATTGAGCCCCACAGTGAAATATGATCCGGTACGGACGCTGGCCAGCCAACTGCGCCAAAATAGATCGCATCCATGTCGGCAACCTGATCCTTCCAGTCGTCAGGCATCATTTTGCCATGGGTTTCGTAGTAGTCGCAGCCACCCCACTCAAAAGTGTGGAATTCAATGTTAAGTCCGACTTTGTCGGCAGCCGCTTTTACAATTTTAAGGCCTTCAGGCATGACTTCCTTGCCAATGCCATCTCCTGCGATTACCGCTACGTTATAGGTTTGACTCATGGGGGTTACAGCTCCTGTTGCATCTCGTTTTGAACAACATCCAGTGCCAGCACATCGTCCAGCGTCAGTTGCAGGCGTTCAAATAAAGTATCGAAATCGCTCTCGGTGAAACACAATGCCGGCGCAAAGCCCAGAATGTTGTCGCCAAAGGCGCGGAAAATCAGTTTGTGTTGCCAGGCAATATCGGCAATGGTTTCATGCAGTTTTATCGCTGCTGGAAAAGGGCGCTTGGTGGCTTTATCGGCAACCAGTTCAATGGCACCTAACAGGCCTAAGCTGCGCACATCTCCCACCAATGGATGAGACAAGCAGGCTTGCAACTTCGCTTCAAAATACGGCGCAACAGCTTGCGCGTGAGCCAGCATGCCTTCTTCGTATATTTTGATAACTTCCAGTGCAACCGCAGCACTAACCGGATGCGCTGAATACGTCTGACCGTGTCCAACCACGGCAGCTTTGTTCGGGCCATCAGCAATGCCATTGAAAATTTCATCAGACATTAACACCGCGCCCATGGGGGCGTAGCCCGACGTTAACCCTTTGGCAATCGTCATCAGGTCGGGTTCGACACCTTCATGCTCGCAGGCAAACATGGTGCCTGTACGTCCGAATCCAGTAATGACTTCGTCTGCTAAAAACAGAATGCCTAATCGCTTACAGGTCTCGGCTATGGCTTTTAACCAGCCTTTTGGCGGCACAATTACGCCACCCGAGCCAATGACCGGCTCACAGAAAAAGGCGGCAACGTTATCAGCACCGATCTCTGCAACTTTGGCTTCCAGCTCAGATACCGAAGCATCAATGAGCGCTTGTGCAGAGTCGTAGTTACTGCGATACAGGTACGGGCAGCTAATATGGTGCTGATGGGCCAGCGGCAAATCAAAGTTTGCATGAAAAGCGGGTAAGCCGGTAATGCCCGCGCCAGTAGATGACGAGCCATGGTAGCCGCGTTGCAGCGCAATAATGTGCTTTTTAGTGGGTTTGCCAATGGCATTGTAATAATGCGTTATGTAGCGAATCGCCGCGTCGACAGCGTCAGAGCCGCCGAGGGAAAAATACACATGCTGCAATGAAGACGGTGTTATCGATACCAGTTTTTCAGCCAGAACGATGGCCGGTTCGCTACCAAAACCAAAGTAGCCGGTGGCATAAGGCAATTGATTCATTTGAGCGGTGGCAGCGTCTACAATACGTTGCTGCCCATAGCCCACATTAACGCACCATAGTCCGGCGAAGGCGTCGAGATACGTATTACCATCTGCTGCGGTAAGCCAGGGGCCATCACCAGACTGGAGTACCTTTACTCCTTTTTCCTGATGTTGACGAAAATTTGATACCGGATGAACAAGATAGCGACTGTCCATTTCTGTCAAAGCAGGCGTTTGCATGATTGTTTTCCAATTTTTCTGTATGTCGCGAGGCATAGGAAGGCGCGCGATGCATACCTGTCAGCGTGATGCACACACGCAACTGGCGCATGTACGATTTCTATCCAACATGGTAGCGGCGATCACCCGCGCGAATTGTTTGATAGCAGAACAAGAAAGGCAGTGAAATATTGTTTTTGGGCACTTCTCAGCAAAATCTGCTGTGGCGGATGGGGGAAGATAAGGGAAAGCCAGTCAACATAAGTAACACGGCTAGAGTGATTGACATTGCACCGGCTGCAGCAAGCAGGTAATGCCGGTTTGAAGAATAAAAAAGTGCGGTGTCAGCACAGCATAGTCTGCTGATTGACGAATAAAAAACACCTGCCACGTGGCGCTGAAGCGAATTATTTTGGCATTAAATAAAAAACGTCGCGTGGTGTAATAGAATTAATTGAGAACTGATAGTTGGAACCCCTAATGAGTGTATTTAAGCCTAAGTATATTTCCTTCGACTGCTACGGCACCCTGATCTTTTTTGAAATGGCCCCGATGGCGCAAAAGCTGTTTGCTGATCGCATCACACCAGAACAAATGCCGCAATTCGTAAAAGACTTTTCTGCTTATCGCTTAGATGAAGTGCTGGGCGCCTGGAAGCCTTATGCAGAAGTGGTACGCAATGCGGTTACCCGTTTATGTAAATTGTGGAACATTGAGTACCGCGACGAAGACAGTGTGGCGATTTACAACGCCGTACCTACCTGGGGTCCGCATCCGGATGTAGTGGAGCCGCTGAAAAAAGTGGCCAAAGAAATTCCACTGGTCATCTTGTCTAACGCCATGAATGAACAGATCCACCACAACGTGGCGAATCTGGAAGCGCCGTTCCACGCTGTTTACACCGCAGAACAAGCACAGGCTTATAAGCCGCGTTTACAAGCCTTTGAGTACATGCTGGATAACCTGGGTTGTAACCCGGAAGACATCCTGCACGTGTCTTCCAGTTTCCGTTACGACCTGATGTCAGCCCATGATATTGGTATTAAAAACAAGGTGTGGGTAAACCGTGGTCACGAGCCTGCCAACCCGTTTTACGGCTACACAGAAATCAAAGACATTTCTGGCTTACCCGGCGTTGTAGGGCTGTAAGGTACGTTATGAAAAGTGCGTCGTACTGGTTAGATACCGCGTCTACTGTCGATACCTCAGACCATACTCCGCCATCAGGTTGCGTGGATGTAGTCGTGATTGGTGGTGGCTTTACCGGCTTGTCTTCAGCGTTGGCATTAGCAAAGCGCGGTGCCAGCGTGGTGATTTGCGAAGCTGGCGTAGTGGGCGGCGAAGCGTCTGGTCGCAACGGCGGTCAGTGCAACAATGGTACGGCGCAGGATTACGCTGGTTTAGTTGCCACCTACGGTGAAGAAAAAGCACAGTCGTTCTATCAGTTTTACAACCAGGCGGTGGATTCGGTAGAGCAGATTGTGAAGCAGCATGACATCGATTGTGATTTCCGCCGCGCCGGTAAAATTAAACTGGCGGCCAAGCCTGAGCATTTCGAAAAACTGAAACGCACCCATGAGGCATTGGTGAAGGTCGTTGATCCCGATGCCAAACTGTTGGATGCCGATGCACTTCAGCAGGAAATTGCTTCTAATCAATTCTACGGGGGCCTGCTCACGCCAAACGGCGCGCAGTTACACGTAGGTAAACTGGTTCATGGGTTAGCTTCGGCGTGTGTCGAAAAAGGTGTAACCATACTGCAGCATAACCCGGTAGTAGGCACAGAAAAACGCGCTGACGGCAGTTGGACAGTAGCGACCCCGCAGCATGTGGTGGAAGCCAAATCCGTGCTTATCGCTACGGGCGGCAGTGGCCCGGGCCCATTTAGCTGGTTCCGTCGTCGCATCGTACCGGTAGGCAGCTTTGCAGTAACCACCGAGCCGTTGTCAGAGCAGCAGGTAGCCGACTTATTCCCGGGTAAGCGCTCTTACGTTACCAGTAAAAACATTGGTAACTACTTCCGTCTAACCGCTGACAATCGCTTGTTGTTCGGTGGTCGAGCGCGCTTTGCGGTGTCTAACCCACGCTCAGATCTGAAAAGTGGCGAGGTACTTCGCAAGGCATTGGACGACATGTTTCCGCAGCTTGCCAGTACCCGCATCGATTATTGTTGGGGCGGCACAGTAGACATGAGCGCCGACCGATTACCTAAGGTTGGTGAGCACAACGGCATGTTCTACGCTATGGGCTACAGCGGCCACGGTGTGCAAATGGCGGTGCATATGGGTGAAGTGATGGCCGACATGATTGAAGGCAAAGACACAGCCTGCCCTTGGGTTACCCGCCAATGGCCCGCCGTACCGGGACACTTTGGCAAGCCCTGGTTTTTACCCTTTGTCGGGATGTATTACAAAGTGCAGGACCTGTTGCACTAAGCCGTGTTAACCGTGTCTGCGAAAAGGATAGTGAACAAATGAAGCCTGAATATCGATTTTCTGATAGTCGCCGCGCCATGCTTAAAGCAATGGGCGCCGCAGGCTTAGTCACCGCAGCCAGTGGGCTGATGGTGCCGGGGCATGTACTGGCGCAAACCCCGGAAAATGCACAAACGCAAACACCGAAATACGGTGGTCGTATTCGGGTCGCCAGTACGTCTGTGTCAACTAAAGACACGCTGGATCCCGCCAAGGCGTCACTAAGCACCGACTACATGCGTATTTATATGCTGTACAGTGGGTTAACCCAGTTTAACCGGGAGTTGGGCGCCGATTTATCACTAGCCGAAGTACTCGAGTCTGACGACCAGCAAACCTGGCAGATCACGCTTCGCCAAGGCGTGACGTTTCACAATGGAAAGTCGCTAACACCGCAGGATGTGGTGTATTCCCTGATGCGCCATAAAGACCCGGCGACCACGTCGCGGGTTGCGCCAATTGCCGCCCAGTTTATTGACGCAAAGGTAACCGGACCAAATAGCCTGTCACTGACACTGGCGTCACCGAATGCTGATTTACCCATTATTCTGGCCTCAGCAAATTTTTGTGTAGTGGCTGAAGGTACAACTGACTTTACTCGAACTGCCAACGGTACGGGTCCTTATACACTGGCAGAATTCAGTCCGGGTGTGCGCACCATAGCGCGTAAAAACCCAGATTTCTTTAAGCCCGGTCGTCCCTATCTGGATGAAATTGAATTGGTGGGTATTGCCGATGAATCATCCAGGGTAAATGCCTTGCTGTCTGGAGATATTCAGATGGCACTGGCATTAAACCCGCGTTCGACCAAACGGGTGCGACGCTCTGGTAATTGTGATGTGATGCAAACTGAGTCGGGCTTGTACACGAACCTCATTATGCGTCAGGACGTTTATCCCACGAACAACCCTGATTTTGTGCTGGCGATCAAATATATGATGAACCGGCCGCTGATAAAACGCGCGCTGTTCCGCGGTTATGCCACCATTGCCAACGACCATCCGGTGCCGCCAAGTCATCGTTACTACAATGCGGATTTGCCCCAGCGCCCCTATGATTTGGATCGCGCCCGCTATCATCTGAAGAAAGCAGGTATGACCGGCGCTCGCGTGCCGGTGTTTGCGTCTCCGGCAGCGGAAGGCTCGACCGACATGGCGGCATTGTTGCAATTGGCCGGTATTGAAACTGATCTCAAGCTAGGCATTAACCGGGTACCGGCTGATGGTTATTGGTCGAATCACTGGATGAAGCACCCCTTAGGGTTTGGCAACATCAACCCGCGAGCCAGTCTGGACGAGCTTTTCAGCTTGTTTTACAAATCTGATGCACCCTGGAATGAATCCGGCTGGCAAAACCCTCAGTTCGACCAATTGTTGCTGGCTGCCCGCGGTGAAGGCAACGAACAGGTGCGCAAACAAATGTATGGCGATATGCAAACCCTCATTGCTGAGCAATGCGGCGTGAGCATACCGGTCTTTTTAAACATCATTGACGGTTACGACAAACGTATCAAAGGCTTCTACCCCATTCCGACTGGCGGATTCATGGGCTACAGCTTTGCTGAGCACGTTTGGCTGGACGCCTGATTTTCAAGGGAGTATTTACATGAAAGTCATCCTCCGGCTTATAGCCCAGCGCATTGGTGTGTCACTGATCACCTTGCTGATAGTGTCTGCAGTGGTGTTCTTTATTGCTAACTTGTTGCCTGGCGATGCGGCACAGGAAATGTTGGGTCAAAGCGCTACGCCTGAAGCGGTCGCTGAATTACGTGAGGCCTACGGCTTAAACGACCCGCCACCGGTACGCTATGCCAAATGGTTGGGTGGCTTGCTCACCGGTGATGCGGGCGTCTCATTAGCAAATGACCGTCCAGTTGAGGCGCTCATTGGCGAGCGCCTGAGCAAATCTTTACTGCTTGCCGGGTTTACCGCCGTGCTCGCCGTGCCATTTGCTATGGTTTTGGGCATCGTATCGGCCATGTACAGCGGCAGCCGCATCGATAAAGCAGTGAATATTTTCACCTTGTCGATGGTTGCTGTTCCCGAGTTTCTGCTGGCCACCATCCTGGTGCTGATCTTCGCCGTAGAACTTAACTGGTTGCCGTCGCTGTCGTATATTCCTCGCGATGCCACGGCTTATGACTATTTCAGGGCCTTTGCCATGCCGGTTGTCACGCTTTGCATTGTGTTAAGTGCGCAAATGGCCCGTCTTACCCGTGCTGCGGTGGTAGAGCAACTGTCGCAGCCCTATGTTGAAATGGCGCTGTTGCAAGGCGCGACCTTGTCGCGTGCGGTATTGCGCCATGCCCTGCCCAATGCTGTCGGGCCCATCGTGAATGCTATTGCCTTGAGTTTGTCCTATCTGCTGGGCGGGGTGGTCATTGTGGAAGTGATCTTTAACTATCCTGGTGTGGCAAGTTTAATGGTAGATGCGGTAACTAACCGCGACATGCCGCTGCTTCAGGCGTGTGCCATGCTGTTTTGTGTGGGCTATCTCATTTTGGTCCTGATTGCCGATATTTCTGCCATTGTGGCCAACCCCAAGCTGCGTAAGGGAGGTTAATTATGCGGTCTCAACTCTCTGCGTTACCGGTGTCGGGGAAGATTGGTTTATCGCTGGTAGTATTCTGGGTCGTACTGGCCATTATAGGCCCGTTTATAACGCCCTATTCTGCCAGCGAGCTGGTGGCCTATGATGTGTTTGAGTCATTCAGCGGTAAATACTGGCTGGGTACCGACTACCTGGGACGTGACGTATTAAGCCGCCTGTTAGACGGTGCGCGCTTTACCATTTTTATTCCCCTGGCGGCAGCCGGGCTCGCTTGTGCAACAGGTACTTTTATTGCCCTGTTTGCGGCAGTCAGCCACCGGCGCACCGATGAAACCATCAGCCGTTTTATGGACGCGTTAATTTCTATACCCAGCAAGATTTTTGCGTTGGTCATGATTGCTGCGTTTGGTTCGTCCGTGCCGATTCTGCTTACGATTACCGCTATTAGTTATATGCCCGGTTCGTTCCGTTTGGCGCGTTCGCTGGCGGTGAATGTGGCTAACATGGACTTTGTTACGGTGGCGCGCACACGCGGTGAGAGCCGCGTATATCTGGCGGTGAAAGAAATCCTGCCTAATATTGTGCACCCTATGTTGGCCGACTTTGGTTTGCGGTTTGTATTTGTGGTGTTGCTGCTAAGTAGCCTGAGCTTTCTTGGTTTGGGTGTGCAGCCGCCTCAGGCTGATTTGGGCTCGCTGGTACGAGAAAATATCTCGGGTCTGGCCGAAGGGGCGCCCGCGGTGATTGTGCCTGCCATTGCTATCGCCACTATTACCATTGCTGTGAACTTGCTAATCGACAGCCTGCGCGGCGGCGCGACCTATTCAGCGGGGAGTAAATAATGACGAACCACGTAGAAGTGAATCAGTTACGCGTAGACGTTGGCCCGCTTGAGTCGCCCAAAACCATTGTGCACGATGTGAGCTTTACGCTGAAGCGCGGTGAAGTACTGGCGCTGATTGGTGAGTCTGGTTCGGGTAAAACCACCATTGCGTTATCGTTACTAGGCTATGCCCGTCCGGGGTGCCGCCTGAGCAGCGGTGCGGTGAATGTGGGCAATGACAACATGCTTGCACTCAATGAAAAGCAACTGGCAGATCTCCGTGGTCGCAAGGTGGCGTATGTTGCGCAAAGTGCGGCCGCTGCGTTTAATCCCTCGCGCCGTATTATGGATCAGGTTATTGAAAGTGCCCTGATGCACGGGGTGTTGAACCGCGAACAGGCGAAAGTAAAGGCCGTCGACTTATTTAAGCAACTGGCGTTGCCGGAGCCTGACACCATTGGTGCCCGTTATCCTCACGAAGTATCCGGTGGACAGCTTCAGCGCTTAATGGCGGCAATGGCACTGATTTGTGAGCCAGAACTGGTAATTTTCGATGAGCCCACCACTGCGCTGGATGTCACCACGCAGGTGGAAGTGCTCAAAGCATTTAAAGCGGCAGTGAAAGCCTATAACACCACGGCTGTGTATGTATCCCATGACCTGGCGGTGGTTGCGCAAATGGCAGACCGTATTTTGGTACTGCAGCACGGTAAAGTCATGGAAAACAATGTGACCAGCCAAATTCTGGATCACGCCGAGCACCCATACACCCGCCAGCTACTGAGTGCGGTTCAGGACAGTGATGCGTTTCAGGATAACCCTAAGCACGACACCGTACTGGAAGTGGCCAACATTGAAGCGGGTTACGGAAAGATCCTACGTGATGGCTCGGTTGAGATTCCGGTGCTGTCAGATATTTCGTTAAAAGTCAGACAGGGGCAAACGGTTGGGATCATCGGTGAATCGGGGTCTGGTAAGTCGACGTTCGCCCGCGTAATTGCAGGCCTGCTGCCTGCCGCAAAAGGCTATATGCTGCTGAACGGCAAAGAGCTTAAGCCTGCCATTGATGAACGCAGTAAAGCTGAGTGTCAGCACATTCAAATGGTGTTTCAGAACGCCGATACCGCGCTAAATCCCGCGCATAAAGTCGGTGATATTCTGGGCAGGCCGTTAACCTTTTTTCATGGCTTGACTGGTCGGGCGCGCGCAGAACGCGTGGCAGAGTTATTAGAGTTGGTGAAATTGCCCGCTGATTTGGCCCATCGGAAATGCGGTGCGCTGTCGGGTGGGCAAAAACAACGGATTAACCTGGCCCGTGCTTTGGCGGCCGAGCCGACGGTAATCTTGTGTGACGAGGTAACATCAGCGCTGGATACCGTGGTGGCTGCCGCGATTCTGGACCTGCTCAAAGAGCTCCAACAAAAGCTCAATATTGCCATTGTGTTTATTAGCCACGACATTTCCACTGTGAAAAGTCTGTGTGATGAAGTGGTGGTGTTGTACAAAGGTAAAAAGGTGGAACACGCCAGCGGCAAAGCATTCAGAGCCGGGCCGTATCACCCGTATACTGAACTGCTGGTTAGCAGCGTGCCAACACTGGACCCTTTATGGCTGGATACCAAACCCGACGGTCATGAGCAGCCTACGGTGCGTATTGCGCAAAACGATGCGCTGTGTCGGTTCCGCAATCGCTGTTCAGTGAGTATCCAGGGGCAATGCGACAGCCTTCCGCCACCTGAGCACAAGCTGCCAGAAGGCAAGCGTATTCTGTGTCACAAGGACATGGCCCTGTAACGAGAACCTCGCTACAGGGTATCTACCCGGTTGACCTCAACGGTGAGATGGTCAATATCCAGATGGCCAGACACAACGGCCCGATAGCTCTCGGCGTCGCTATCAGTGGTAGTGGCTACCGTTAATACGCCCGCCACATGTTTGCCTGATAGCTGCCAGCAGTGAAAATCGGTGACTTTGGTGTCGCCGGTTTTTTCAATATGATCGGCAATCACTTCCAGCTTATCGGTGTGCAAAGACTTGTCGAGAAGCATACCACTGCTGTCTGAAATCAGGTGCCAGGCCCATTTTCCAATTACCACAGCGCCTACAATCCCCATGAGCGCATCTGCCCATAACCAGCCGTAATACTTACCCAGAATAAGCGCCGCAATGGCCAGCAATGAGGTGAGTGTGTCAGCTAGCACATGAAAATACGCGGCTTTCAGGTTGTGGTCGTGATGATGGTCATTATTTTCATGTGTGTGTTCATGCTCGTGATCGTGGGCGTGTGAATGCGCGTGGCTGTGTCCGTGATTATGTGAGTGCCCGTGACTGTGACCGTGAGAATGACCATGATGATGGTGGTCGTCATGCAGCAGAAATACAGAGGCTACGTTCACCACAAAGCCAATAATTGCCACGATAATTGCTTCGTTAAAACTAATTGATTCAGGTAAGAACAATCGTTCTGTAGACTCAATTAGCATCATCAGTGCAACCGTCCCCAACGCGACCGCGCTGGCAAAGCCGCCCAACGCGTTTACTTTACCGGTACCAAACGTGAAGGCACTGCTGTTGCGGTGTTTACGTGAATACCAGTACACAAACATCGACACAGCAAACGCAGCGGAGTGGGTAAACATGTGCCAGCCGTCGGCTAGCAAGGCCATAGAGCCAAACCAGGTGCCCGCCACAATTTCCACGACCATGGTGACTGTGGTCAGCAAAAACACCAGGTTTATCTTTTTCTCGGCAGCCTGGGTGTCTACATAATAGTTATGGGCATGACGCCAATCGCCAGTCGACGTGCTGTTGCAATCGTCATGTTCATGATGGTGTGTGTGGTGATGAGAAGTCATAGCGCTGCATTACCCTTTCGGTGTGTGATAGCGACTGTTATACTATACCCCAGTATACCATTGTGATATGTGAAAACCATGGCACACATCAAAAATAACCAGCAGGCGTTGCTCACCCGGGTCAAGAAAATTCGCGGGCAGCTGAATGCTGTGGAAAAGTCGCTGACTGAAGACACCGAGTGCCTGGCAATTTTGCAACAGGTGACTGCCATTAAAGGCGCAGTGAACGGCCTGATGACGACCATTCTGGATGATCACATTCGAGCCCACCTGGGCAATCCAGAACTTACCGATACACAGCGCAATGAAGAAATTGACGCGCTGAGCAAGCTGCTTAAATCGTATTTGCGTTAGCGGTCGACGCTCCTTCAACAAGCTGACTGTCTGTAGCTTATCCTCTATAGCTGCAAGTGCTTTATCACATGCTAGATGCACTTTTGTATTGCATGTGTTTCTTCTCCCCTATTTTCAAAAAACGCCTGGTTAAATTCCGCCTCGACATACGGCGCATGAAGCGATGGCAAGCCATTGTTTTCGGCAGAATGTGCTTTTAATTGCATTAAGAATGAAATTTGCTGAGTAGAAGGGTGTGAAAAACTAATGAATACCAGATCGAGTTTTGCCGGATCCGCTTTAATCGTGATGAATGAAAAAACGGATAGGTGTTAATCAGTTAAACCACGAAAATAATATATAGGGAACAAGTATGTTGAAGAAGATTACCGTAATGGCGCTTGCTGCGCTGATATCCGCACAGGCCAGTGCGCATGGCATCTGGTTTGCTGAGCGTTCAAAACAACTTGCGCTTATCTATGGTGTTGGGGCTGATGATCTAGACGCCGTGCAGCGCTTACCTAAAATTGCGTCTGTGTCGGGGTTTGATGAAAATTGGGGTGGAGTAGACGTTGAATTAACACCAAGCGGCCCACTGTTGTTGGTGACTAGTGATGAACGCCCCTCAGCGGTGTCTGCGGTGCTCAACAATGGCATTTGGAGTAATACCGGCGATGGTCATTGGATTGGCAAAGGTCGCGACGAAGTGCCCAATGCCATTTCAAGTGAAGAAACTATTAAGTACGCTGTGCACCTACGCGGCCCACTGCGTAAAGTGCCGGTGCTGCCAACACAGGTACTGCAAATTGTACCGGTAGGCGATTCATTTCCTTTATTGCTGGGTGAAATGCAGACTTATCAGGTATTGCACAAAGGCAAGCCAGTCGCAGGCGCGTTGGTGAAGAATGACTTTGTGAATGATCCGGATGCAGAGCCTGTTGTGTCTGGCAAAGACGGCAAAGTGACGTTCCCGATCCGTAACCAGGGCTTGAATGTGGTGGTAGCGGTATACGACGCACCTACTGACCGTCCTAAAATCATTGATAAGTACGAGTACCTGGCAACGCTCTCGTTTGTATTGCCTCACGCGCCTGAGTGATTAGCAAAGTAGTGTATAGCCGGTTAGCTTATTGGGCTAACCGGCTTTTTACTGCGTGCTGTTTTATTGCGTATTTAACAGAGCGCTTAACGGCACTTTGGTAACCACAATATCTTCTTTGTTTTCTGCGTACGCAACGTAAAGTGCGTCCTCGGTAACCCAGCTTTTTGGATAGCTAAATCCCACCCGCTTGTATTTGCCTTCATAGCGCATGGGAATATTGGAAGCTTCGTTTCGCAACATAAAAAACCGGTTAAAGGAGCTGCCGTTGTCACTCAGGCTCAGTACCAGTGGCATTCGGGTTTTACTGCCGCTTGGGCAATTTACGATAAAGGCCACGCCATTGGGCAGATTTCCCGCACTTAATTTAGCTCTGGCGTCGGGCATATTGGTGATCTCGGGCTGGCTCCAATGCTCTCCGTCATCATTGCTGGTAGACGTTAGTACGCGAAAACTGGATGCCTTGTCGCGAAACACCATGGTTAGCTGATTGTTCGTGCTGAACCAGGCAGGCTCAATTTCCCGGCTGGTTTTCCCTTCAAACGCTAGGTGCGGAAGTTCTCCAAACTGCCATTCGCCTGTCCCGCTGGGATTATCAGTGAACATGGGGGTTGCAATTAAACCCGGGTAACGATGCAGGGTAGTCAGGATTCTGCCGCTGGGCGTGATGTGCAGGTCTTGCTCAATGATGCCGTTTACGTCAGTGCCATCGGCCATTTTAAGATGTTTAGCCGGTTGCCAGATTAGTCCATCGGTAGAGGTGGTGTAAAGAACATACCCGGGCGTTTGGAGCTGCTTGTTCGGCCAGACATTGAAGTAGGCTACCAGGGTATCGCCATCCGACCACCATCCGCCATTTGTGATCAAACTGCCATTGCCAGAACTTGCCATTACACGAGGCTTATACCAATGTTCGCCGTCTTCACTTATGGCATACAAAACCTGGGTGTCGGGTGCATCTTCATCCTGAGCAGAACTTTGCCATTGCATGAAATAACGCCCTTTATGGGTGATCATTACTGCGCCATGATTGTATTGTGCGCCGGACTTGCCCTTAAATACCGTATGGTGCGTCACCCTTGGTGCATGAGGTAAAGCGGCGAGCGCCTCAGCAGACAAACTGCCTTCAGGAATGAGTTGCACGTCCGCCGCGACAGCAGAAAGAGTAAAAGGCAGTAAAGCAGCCAGTGCAAGCACGCGCCTGACCTTTCTGGAGCAATTTCTGGACACCCACCTTTTTAATGCAAACGAAAAGTGCCCTGCGATAAACCCATCCATGCCTAATACCTTGATTTTAAATCTGATTGCGTTGGTATAACACAAATCGCCTGCTATTCGCTACGGCTCTGAATTTGTGGACACCCACCTTTTTCATAGCTTTTCTAACTGTGAAAAAACATGGGTGTCTCAAAAAAAGGTGTGTGTCCCAAAAAGTGTGGGTGTCCACAAATTGGGGTGCAAAAAAAGCGGTCGGTGTCTTTTCAGAACACAGACCGCTTTGAGGAGAACACGGTACTTGTGGTGTGTTTAGATGGCTCCGACTTCGATTTTTGAGCCGTCGTTCAGGCGCGACAGGTTGAATGGCGTGGCATCGATAAGTGGTGTGTTGTTAACCACTAAATCCGCCGCAACCTTGGCCAAACCCGGGCCTAAACCAAAACCATGGCCTGAGCAGCCTGCCGCCAAATAGAATCCCTCGACATCGTCAACAGCAGACATAACCGGCACGGCATCTGGCGTGCAGTCCACGTAACTGCCCCAACTTTCGGCAATTTCGATATCCTTAAGTGCCGGAAACAGGGTACGAACGGCGTGAAGTGTTTGCTTAATATTCTTACCGTGCGGATCAGGGTTTAATATCCGCATGGCTTCCATGGGCGAAGGGCCGGTATTTTTCCAGCGGTTAATGGCTTCAGGGCCTTTGAAGAACGAGCTTCCCAGGTTGACCTGTACCGCCTTAATGCGCTTCATAAACATCGGCATGAACTCTTTGGCAAAGCGAATACCCTGCGGGGTAAATTCCAGCAATGCTGTGCCACTTAGCGCTACGGTATAGCTGCCGTCTAAACGGCGGGTGAGGGCTACGCCAGAGGTGTAAATGGCCTCACCGATATTCTCAATAGGTTTGGAACGAAAGGCGGTTTGTCTTACGCTAGCCTGAGGGAAGCGAATACCGTGATGGCTGCAAAACGTTGACGCCCAGGCGCCAGCTGCACACAACACACGCTGGGTGCGAATGGTGCCTTTTTCGGTGATCACAGCCTCAACTTTGCCATTGGTGATGTCCATGCCACGCGCCGCGCATTGCTGATGGATGGTGGCGCCGTAACGGCGTGCACCTTCGGCAATCATTGGCGCGGCGATAGCGGGTTCACCTTTGCCATCATCGATAGAGTGAACACCACCTAACCAGGTACGGCCGTTGGCCGGGATCATCTCGTTTGCTTCCTTGGCGCTTAACATACGGGTGTTAACGTTGAATTGTTTGGCTACGTCGCGCCAGCTGTCCCATTCTGCTAATTGTTGTGGATCGTCTGTGGCATAGCGTAAACCACAGCGGCGAAAACCCAGGTCCTGACCCAGATCTTCGGTCATCTCGTCCCACAGGCGCATAGCCAGTCCCGAGGTGGGAAGTTCACGTGCGTCACGGTTTTGCTGTCGGCACCACCCCCAGTTTCGGCTTGACTGTTCAGCGCCCACCAGCCCTTTCTCGATCAAAGCAACCGAGTAGCCTTGTTTGGCCAGAAAATAGCTGGCACAGGCACCAATAATACCGCCACCAATAACAACGACATCGGCCTGTGAGGGCAATTGATCATTGCTGGCAATTTTCTTTAACGTCGGGGTCATGCTGTACCTTCAACTATCAAACTAAACGTTTATGCTTCATCAAAGCCAACGATGGCTTTGGTTTCCAGATATTCTTCAAAGCCTTCCAGGCCGAACTCACGGCCGCTACCAGACTGCTTGTAACCGCCGAACGGCGCGTGGGCATCCCAGGCCGGGTAGTTAATGTGAACCTGGCCACTGCGGATTAAGCGCGCTACACGGCGAGCTTCATTTAGATTCTTAGATTGCACATGGGCAGCGAGGCCATAAACGGTGTCATTGGCGATCGCGATAGCTTCGTCCACCGTGTCGTAGGGGAGCATGCACAGCACGGGGCCAAAGATCTCCTCGCGGGCAATCGCCATGTCATTGGTTACTTCACTGAAAATGGTAGGGCGTACAAAGAAACCTGTCTCAAATCCATCCGGTCTGCCAACCCCGCCGGTAATGCATTTAGCGTCTTCCGAGAGTCCTTTTTCAATCATTAACTGCACTCGTTCGAACTGTGCTCGGTTGGCTAACGGGCCATGGGTGGCTGTCTCATTGTCTGAGCGGCCAATCACAATGGTATTTACTGCTTCAATTGCTAACTGTTCCGCTTCTGCCAGCTGTTCGCGTGGTACCAGCATGCGGGTTGGGGCGCTACACGACTGACCATTGTTGCGCATACAGGCTAATACACCTGGCCCGATAGCGGCCTGCAGGTCCGCATCGGGAAGAATAATGTTCGGTGATTTACCGCCTAATTCTTGCGCAACACGTTTAACAGTGGGCGCTGCAGCCTGAGCCACCAAAATGCCAGCACGGGTTGAACCGGTAATCGATACCATATCCACAAGCGGGTGGCTGGATAGCACTGAGCCCACTTCTGGGCCATCACCGTTCAACAGATTAAATACGCCTGCTGGTACACCTGCATCATGCAGAATGTCGGCGAAAGCGAGCGCACTGAGTGGCGAAAGCTCACTGGGCTTGAGTACAACGGTGCAGCCCGTCGCTATCGCCGGACCGACTTTAGCGGTGATCTGATACAGTGGCCAGTTCCAGGGTGTGATCAATCCCGCTACACCAATGGGCTCGCGCGCAATGGCGGTAGTGCCGCGCATCTGAGTAAATTCGTAACTGGCCAGATTATCCCGGGCAACCTGCAAATGAGCCAGGGCCAGCGGCACATGAGCAGTTCGTGCATAATTAATCGGCGCGCCCATTTCGGTAGACAGGATTTGCGCAAGTTGTTCAGCGCGGGCTTCAAAAAGTGCAATTACGCCGTCCAGTATTGCTAAACGCTCGTCAACCGACGTCTGACACCAGGCTGGAAATGCGGCAGCCGCCGCTTGTATTGCTGTATCGGCATCGTCAGCACTGCCTAGCGTGAGTTCGCCAATCAGGCTCTCGTCCGAAGGGTTAACAATGTTATGCGAGCGCGTTGAACTGAGCGTTACCCATTGACCATTTATGTATGCTTGTTGCAGCCTGCCAAGGGTTTTTAACTCGTCTACCGGGTGCGTCATGGTATTCCTGTTTCCGTTGATTCTGAATGCAGCACAATCTACTGCGACAGCACATCTTATCGCGCTGCCGGGAGCTACTGACCAATGTAGAACAGTATAGGGCGGCAACTGCAGCATGGGGTGCTGCTTTGCGTGGCTGAACAGCAAATTATATTAAAAGCCGGCGCGTAAAGCAGTCGATATCACTTTTTGAATGGCGCTAAAATGACGTAACGTAAAGTGGCCGATGTAAAAGTCAGATTCGCCACAATGACAGCCACAAGGATACCTTTATGCCCTCCTGTACGCTTTCCGATATTGACGCGTTAATTAAGCCGCTCATCGATTTTCGACGCGATATTCACGCCCATCCGGAGTTGGCTTATAAAGAAGTCGCCACGGCGAGAAAAGTGGCAGAGGCCTTGACGGCAGCAGGACTCAAGGTTACGACAGGCGTGGGCAAAACCGGTGTGGTTGCCAGCTTAAAAGTCGGTAACGGCTCACGCTCAATTGGTCTGCGAGCTGATATGGACGCCCTGCCTATTCAGGAAGAAACCGGACTCCCTTATGCCAGTTGCCACGACGGCGTATTCCACGGCTGCGGGCATGACGGCCATACCACCATGTTACTTGGCGCTGCGCAATATCTGGCGCAAACACAGCAGTTCGACGGCACGGTTTACTTTATTTTTCAGCCAGCAGAAGAAGGTGAAGCAGGCGCAAAAGCCATGATAGATGATGGGCTGTTTGAGCGATTCCCCTGTGACCGCGTTTATGCGCTACACAACTGGCCGGATTTACCGGCCGGGACTATCGCAACAAGGCCTGGCCCAATTATGGCGGCAGCTGACAAATTCAGTATTCGCGTACAGGGCAAAGGGGGGCACGCCGCTGCGCCGCATCAAACGCCTGACGCTATTCTTGCCGCCAGTGAGTTAGTGTCCCAATTGCATACGATTGTCTCACGTCGGATTGCGCCCACTTCGACTGCAGTCTTGTCGGTAACCCAAATTTCAGGTGGCAGTTCGCACAATGTGTTACCGGGTAGCGTTGGTTTAACCGGCACGGTTCGCACCTTCGATCCGGAAGTGCAGAATGCCGTTGAAAAGGCCATTCGGCAGGTGATTCAGGGCGTGGCCCTGGCAACCGGTACAGATATATCGCTGGACTACAATCGCTATTACCCGGCTACCATTAATCATGAATCGGCGGCATTACGAGCGCTGGACGTCGCAGCCAGTGTGGGCAATGCCCAATTAGCCCCAGAGCCCGCTTTTACTTCGGAAGATTTTGCGTTCATGTTGCAAGCCTGCGAGGGGGCCTACATTTGGTTAGGTCAGGGGACTGAACAACCTACCATTCCGCTGCATCATCCTCACTATGATTTCAATGATGATGTACTCGCTACAGGCATTCAGTTGCTGGTTGCGCTGGCAGAAGATTATTTAAGCGAAAAAGAAGATCGTACTGAATAACGCGGATTTACAGCAGCATATGTTTGCGCTGCACCGTTACTATTTACCCATTAATACAGTTTAAAAGGCAGTTTTGTGAAGTCTGAGATGGCAATGTCGATTCGTAGCATGACCGAGGCCGATTTACCGGTGTGCTTGTCGTTTACCCAACAAGTCAAATGGCCCCACAGGTCGATTGACTGGCAATTGCACTTTGAACTGGGGCATGGCAGCGTTATTGAAGCTAATCTGGATTCAGACAACGCGCAATCTGCGCCTCAGATCGTGGGCTGTATTTTGTGGTGGGATTACCCGGCGCTGAACAACGCAACCGGCAAGGCCTCAACTACTTCCGATTTGGGCTGTGCAACAGTTGGTTTGGTAGTTGTGCCCGATGCGATGCAAGGCCGTGGACTAGGCCGTACATTAATGAATACCGTGATGGAACAAACCGGCGAGCGCAATTTGCAGCTGGTGGCTACTGTGGCCGGCAAGCGTCTTTATGAACAGTGTGGGTTTACCACAAGAAGTACCATTTACCAGGTCCAGGGTGAGTTAACTACACAGCCTGACGTTTCTGATGAATTCGAGATCACAGACGTCGATGCGAGTTCACTGTCTACCGTTATAGAATTGGACAATCAGGCTTTTCAGGCCAACCGCAGTGCATTACTCAAAGCTCTAGTGGCGCGAGGCAAGTGTGTTATTGCCTCCCAAAATGGCCAATCACAGGGCTATGCCTTTATTCGCGAGAGTGGACGAGGTGAAACTATTGGACCTGTCGTCGCCAGTGATGCTGATGTGGCAAAGGCTTTGGCGGCAGCGTTACTTCATCAGGCTAAAGGCTTTGTGCGTTTTGATCTTACCGAACATGCCAGTGACCTGAAAAGCTGGTTGACTGACCTTGGTTTGCAGCAGGTCGATGAGGTAAGCTTAATGGTCAAAGGCGAATGGCTAGCCGAGCAAGCCGCTGATTATCAGGTATATAGTCTGGCGTCTCAGGCTTTCGGTTAGCCTGAATCCTAATTAATGTGAGGAGATCGTTGTTGGTAACACGGGCAATGAAACACTGGGTATTGTGCATACTGTTGGCATTCGCCACGCAGGCATCCAGTGCTGCCTTTGATAACCATGCCTCACATCAGGCCGGAACCGAACACGTCAGTTTCGAACATCATGAGCACCAGTCTGAATCTGCGATTGACGTTGAATCACAGCCTGATGAAGCCGGGCAGTCTGAAGCAGTAACAGCGGGTACGTCTGCTGACTTCGATTGCCATCATTGCTGCCATTGTCATGGCGCGCATCACGTCTACCTGCCGGTTGTCCTAACTCACTCAGGACTGAGTGCCTTCAGAGGCTTACAGCCAGAGTTTTACGCTAACCTGCACACCGGTTACCAGCGCAATTTGTTACGCCCCCCAATCGTTTAACGCAGCGGAATTTTTCGTAGCACTGCCACGAAGCAGTGATCCACAACGTTAAACGAGACATTACTATGTTGTACAAATACATTTGCGCGGCGTGTGTTATCACGCTGAGCACAGGCGCATACGCGCAGTCAAAGCAGTGGGCCAATTGGCTGCTGCAGAAAGTAGACACCCACCCTTCTATTCAGGCGTTACAGCACGATGTTCAGGCGAGTGGGTATCAGGCATCGGCCCTCGCCAGGCCACTTTATAACCCGTCGCTGGATACCAGCCTGGAACGCGAAGGCAGCGAAATCAACTATCAGATTGGACTATCCAGTCAGTTGGACTGGCACGATGTGCAGTCTTCACAAACCCGATCTGGTGAGCTGCTGTCCGAACAAAGTCGCCTGGCTCTGGCAATAGCCAGAACAGAAATGGCTGCTAAAGGGCTTAGTTCCCAAGTAGCGTTTTTGTATGCCGACAAGCAATACACTATCGCCACGCAGCGTGTTGAGCAATCCATTGAATTGCTTCAGTTTATCGAGAAAAAAGTGGCGACAGGCGAAGTGCCGGCTATGTCGTTGGCTATTACGAAATCGGCCATTGCAGAGGCGATGGTCGCTGAAAGTGAGTGGCTGACCACCTGGCAACAGGCAAAACAAGACGTATTGGCCATACTGGGCCAAGCCGGCCTGGAAACGCCTATCAGCCCACATTTCTGGACACCCACACTTTCTTTGCTGCCGCCCACGCAGATCCAGCAACTGCCTTCCCTGCGATACGCTCATATCAACTGGTTGATTGCGTCTAATGAGGTGGATGTCCAGCGCACTAGCAACAAGCCGGTGCCCACTGTTGGGTTTGGGGTTGGACGTCAGGCTGGAGAGCCGCTGCTGTCATTGTCGATGTCGGTGCCTCTGAACGTTCGCAATGATTTTAGCGAAGTCACCGAAGCGGCAAAACAGCGGGCACTGGCCAGTGAACAGCAATTGAAAGCAGAGGTGGTGACTGTGCGTGAAGCCATCTCGTCAACCTACCAACAGATGTTGCAACTAGGCGAACGGCATCGCATCTGGCAGCAAATTGATAGCGGTGACTTTTCGGAGCAAACCAAGGTGCTCAGCGAACGGTTTGCAGCAGGCGATCTGGCTTTTGACGACTACCAGTCTCAGCTCAATCAGTTATTGAGTGGTCAGCAGGCCGCGCTAACTCTTACTTTTCAGTTTCAACTGACCTACATCGACTATTTGCGCCAGAGCGCAGGGCTGGTGGCACATATTAGTGCGCTGGCCGACAAGGAGTAATCCATGACTTTTCTTTATTTCAAAAAATACATTCTTTTGAGCGTGCTGTTGGCCTGGCAAGTGGAAGCTGCAGGCGCAGCGAGCAATGAGCAGGCACATGAACACAATCACGATGTTCATGAAAAGCATGACGTGCAGACTAAACCTGAGCAACATACTGAAGAACACGAAGAACACGAAGAACACGAAGAACACGAAGAACACGAAGAACACGAAGAACACGAAGAACACGAAGAACACG
>MDTG01127370.1_pt1 | contig 59141 bp, 46 predicted proteins | sample 811421 | NCBI WGS metagenome assembly MDTG01 (sample SAMN05326645, study PRJNA326480) | marine metagenome | isolation source: seawater | place: Pacific Ocean: South East | collected 2011
GACGCCTGCGCGGCGGCGCGGCCAAGGTCTCGGTGATCTCCTCCGCGCTCTTCGGCTCGATCTCGGGATCGGCGTCGGCGAATGTCGCCTCCACCGGCGCGATCACGCTTCCGGCCATGACCAGGCTCGGCTATCCGCGTGCGCTGGCGGGCGCGGTGGAGGCGGTCGCCTCGTCGGGCGGGCAGATCATGCCGCCGCTGATGGGCGCGGGGGCCTTCGTGATGGTGGAACTCACCGGCACGCCCTATGCCGACATCATGATGGCGGCGATCCTGCCGGCGCTTCTGTATTTCCTGGCCGTGTGGGTTGGGATCGACGCCTATTCGCTGCGCTACGCGCTGAAGGGGCTTGCGGCGGAGGACCGGCCCGGACTGAAGGCGGTGCTGGTCACCTCGGCGTTCTTTCTCGTGCCGTTCACGATCCTCCTGTGGGGCATGTTCGGGCTCAACGTGACGCCGCAATATGCCGCCTCGCTGGCGATCCTTGCCGGGGCCGCGCTGCTGTTCCTCGACGGGCGCCTGACGTTCGATCTCCGGCGCACGCTTTCACGCTTCGAGGACGCCAGCATCAACGCAGGCCGCCAGATCGCGACCATTGCTTCGATCATCCTGTGCGCCTCCATCATCATTGGCGTGCTCGGACTGACCGGGCTCGGGGTCAAGATCACGTCGCTGATCCTGTCGGGCTCGGGCGGTTATCTGTGGCCCGCGCTGGTGCTCACCGCGCTCGCCTGCCTGATCCTCGGCATGGAGGTGCCGACGACGGCGGCCTATGTCATCTGCGTGTCCGTCGCCGGGCCCGCTCTCACCCAGCTCGGCCTGCCGCCCCTGCTCGCGCATCTGTTCGTGTTCTGGTACGCGCTGCTTTCGACGATCACGCCGCCGGTGTGCGGCGCGGTGTTCATCGCCGCCGGCATGGTCGGCGAGAACTGGCTGAAGGTGGCGATGTCGGCCATGGCGCTGGGCCTCGGGCTCTATCTGGTTCCGCTCGGAATGGTCGCGAATCCCGCGCTGATCGGCCTTGCGGCCGCGCCGGTCGCCGCACTTCTCGCCGGCGTGAAGGTGGGCGCGGCGCTGTCAGCGATCTCCTTCGGCATCATCGGGCCGCTGAACCCGCTGCTGCGAGCCGGGCTTGTCGCCGGGGGCGCGGTGCTGCTGTTCGTGTAAGGCGACCTTCGCGCCGCAGCGTGCTACCAACGGCCATCGAGGCGGGAAACCGGGACGCGACATGACGGGCAGGCACCCACAGGCCGGGCCGGGGGCGCAGGCGCTTTCGGGGATCGCGCGCCGTCAGCGCCGGCGTGGTCTCGCGCTGCGCGCCGGCCTCGGCGTTCTCGCCCTTGCCGGGGCCGTCGTGCTCTTTGCGCTGATCGAGGGGGACGGTCCCCGGGGCCCTGATGCTCCGGCTCCGCCCGCGCTTCCCGCCGATCCGCTGGCGGGTGTTCCACAACCTCTCGTCGCGCGCATCACGAGCCCGGGGATCGATCTGCCGGCAAGCTTCAAGCGGGTCTATGGCGGCAAGCCGGCGGCCCTGTGCGAGGCCATCGACGGGCTCGGCGTGCCCATGTCCGACTGGAAGCCGGATCCCTTCGTCGCCGGTGCCTGGTATTGCGCCAGCGACCTTGTGGCGATCGGGCGCGAGGATGAGGCGGGGCGCCGCTCGACGCTCTTCGTCAACCTGCGCGGCCAGTCGGCGGAAACGCTGAACACCGTGCGCATCAAGCTCAATGGGGACAATCCGCAGACGGTCGCCGCGGCGCGCGCGGCGCTGGGGCGCATTCTCGACGCGGTCGGAGAACGCTACGGCTGGCCGTGGCCCGTTGCCCTGCGCACGGCGATCGCCGAGGCGCGGGCGGTGGAGGTAGAAGCGTTCGGACTGGCGCTGAAGGTGCTTCCCGAGGACGCCTCCCTTCAGGGCGATGCGCCAGGCACGGTGCGGCTCAACGTGATCCTGGATTTTCCCGCCGTGGATCTTGCCGCGCCGGCGGAAATCTTCGCACCCTTCTCCTGGGAGGAGCCGAAGCGGCGCACGCGTCGCCGCTCCGGTGAGCGTATCGGGGGAGGCAACTGATCAGGGGAGGGGAATGAAGTCTTCCTCGTCGCCGGGCACGGTGTCGAAGCGCTTGCGCTTCCAGTCTTCCTTGGCCTGCTGGATGCGCTCCTTCGAGGAGGAGACGAAGTTCCACCAGATGTGGCGCGGTCCGTCCATGGGCTCGCCGCCGAGCAACAGGAACCTGACTGGTTGGGCGCCCGACGCGGTGGCCGTGATGCGATCTCCCGGGCGGAAAACGAGAAGGTTGCCGGGCTCGAAACGGTCGCCGGAAATGTCGAGCGTTCCCTCCACGGTGTAGATCGCCCGTTCCTCGTGCCCGGCGTCGATGGGCAGGCTTTTTCCCGGTGCCAGCGTCACGTCGGCGTAGATCGTTTCCGATGCGGTGACGATGGGAGAGCTTGCCCCGTAGAGCGAGCCGGCGATGACGCGCACTTCCACGCCGTCGTCGCGCAGGATCGGCAGGGCGTCGCTGCCCACGTGCTCGAAGGCCGGCGCGGTCTCTTCCTTGTCCTTCGGCAGGGCGACCCAGCTCTGGATGCCGAACAGCTTGCGCGGCGCGACCTTGCGGGCCGGATCCTCGCGCTCGGAGTGGACGATGCCGGATCCGGCGGTCATCCAGTTGAGCTCGCCGGGCCGGATGGCGAGGTCGGAGCCCAGGCTGTCGCGGTGGTGGATCTCGCCGTCGAAAAGGTAGGTGAGCGTGGCGAGCCCGATATGCGGGTGGGGACGTACGTCGATGCCGCCGCCCGTCAGGAACTCGGCCGGTCCCATCTGGTCGAAGAAGATGAAGGGGCCGACCATCTGCCGTTTCGGCGAGGGCAGGGCACGGCGCACCTCGAAGCCGCCCAGGTCACGGGCGCGCGGCACGATCACCATGTCGATGAGGTCGCAGGCCCCGGCGTCGCCGGGTGTGGGGTCGAGATCGGGCATCCAGGTCATGAGCGGCCTCGCTGGCTGGTGGTGGCTCGGCAATTCCTGCGGACAACCGGGGCGCTCGCGACGGTCCCGTTCCCGCAAGCCGTTCTTGTCATTGAACGGCAAGAGACTGACCTTCAAGATAAGGCCCGCACCCCCGGCCGCCAGAGCGCATCGTCGGGACGGTGCGTTTCCGCCTGAAGGACAATCGCGCCCGAAAGAGGCGGGATTGTCAAATCCTCTCCGGGGCCCGTTTCATGCTCAATGTTCTCCTGATCACCGCCGACCAGTGGCGTGGCGACTGTCTCGGTGTCGCCGGCCATCCGGTCGTCCGGACGCCGCACATCGACGCGCTGGCGCGTGACGGGGTCCATTTCTCGCGTCACTACTGCCAGGCGGCGCCTTGCTCGCCGGCACGGGCCTGCCTCTACACCGGACTCTACCAGATGACGAACCGGGTGGTGCGCAACGGCACGCCGCTCGATGCGCGTCATGACACCATCGCGCTGGCGGCACGGCGGGCCGGATACGACCCGACCCTGTTCGGCTACACGGATCAGTCGGTCGATCCGCGCACGGTCACCGGAGACGATCCCTGGCTGCGCACCTACGAGGGCATCCTGCCCGGCATGAGCGTGCGGGTGCGGGTGCCCGAGGACCACGGGCCGTGGCTGTCATGGCTCGAGGCTCGGGGACACAAGCTGCCCGATCCACCACAGGACATCTGGCTTCCCGCCGACGGTCCGGCCGATCCGCCTGGGGGACGCCCCGCCCGCTATGGCGAGGACGACACGGAGACGGCATTCCTGGTCGGGGAGTTCCTGCGCTGGCTTGGCGAGGTGGAGGGCGCGCCGCCCGCGCGGGCGAAGGCGGGTGGGCGACCCTGGTTCGCGCATCTGAGCTTCATTCGCCCGCATCCGCCCTTCATCGTGCCGGAGCCCTATGCCTCCATGTACGATCCCGATGCGGGGCCTGAGTTTCTCGGCGCCGCGACGCCGGAAGAGGCGGGCGCGGTCCATCCCTTCCTGGCCTATTCGCTCGACAAGCTCGACAAGGCGGATCTGGTGTGGGGAACGGACGGGAAGGCGCGCGACTGGGACGAGGCGACGCGCAGGCGCATCCGGGCCACCTACTGGGGCATGGTTTCCGAGGTGGACGCGCAGATCGGGCGCGTCGTTGCCGAGTTGAAGGCGCGGGGGCTCTATGACAACACGCTGATCGTGCTCACCGCCGACCACGGCGAGATGATGGGCGACCATCAACTCTTCTCCAAGCTCGGCTTCTACGATCAGGCGTATCACATTCCGCTGATCGTCCGCGATCCGCGCAAGCCGGCCCACCACGGGCGCACCGTGGAGGCCTTCAGCGAGTCCGTGGACATCATGCCGACGGTTCTCGAGGCAATCGGGGCCAAGTGTCCGACGTGGCTCGACGGCCGGGCGCTGACGCCGTTCCTCGATGGCGAGACGCCGGCCGACTGGCGCGAGGCCGTGCACTGGGAATACGACTTCCGCGAGGTGGCGAGCGGCGAGGCGGAGGCGAAACTCGGACTGCCCATCGACCTGTCCGGCATGAGCGTCATCCGCGACGCGGACGTGAAATACGTCCATTTCGCTGGACTGCCGCCCCTGCTCTTCGATCTGGAGACAGACCCCGGCGAGACGCGCAATGTCGCCGACGATCCGGCCTATCTGTCGGTGCGGCTGCACTATGCGGAAAAGATGCTGGCCTGGCGCACCCGTCACCTCGACCGGCGGCTTACCGGCATCGAGCTGACCGAGGACGGGCCGGTCGACGGGCGCGAGCGGTAGCGTCAGCTCCGCCGGGCGACGAAATAGGGGACCGAGCGGTTCTTGCCGAAGGTCCGCCGGTCGGTGATCTCGAAGCCCGCCGCCTCGATCCGGGCGCGCAGGTCCGCCTCGGTGAGGGCCGTAACCGGCGGAGCCTTGCCGACGAGCTGCAGCACCGGGACCAGCAGACGCAGAAAGACCGACATCTCGCCAAGACAGGGCGTCTTGGAAATGAAGAGCCCGCTGGGCTTCAGGTGCGCGCGCACACCCGACAGCGTGGCATCCAGATCGCTGACAAGGTGAAGCAGGTTGAAGGCCAGCACCGCATCCACGGGAGGGTCGAGCGGCCGGTCCTCAGCCGTTGGCGCCTCCTCCCGGCGAAAGGTGACGTTCAGCGGCGCCGGCTTTTCCGCCGCGATGGCGATCATGGCAGCGGAGATGTCCGTGCCGGTGTAGTCGGCCACATGCGGGGCCAGGCGCAGGGCGGTGCCGCCGGTGCCGCAGCCGATCTCCAGAACGCGATCGTGCGGCCGCAACACCTCCCGCACGGCAAGGAGCGTCTCCTCCCATGCGGGAGCGTCCCGCACGGGCATGGCGGCGTAGCGTTTGGCGAGCCTGTCCCAGAAGCGGGCCTGGCGTGCGGTTTTCTCGTCGGTTCTCGCTGCGATGTCCGTCATGGTCCGCTCTGTCGTCCCTTGCCCGTCCGGTTTGACAGGGCCATACGGGAGGCGCAAGTCCGCTGGAAGCAATCAGACGAACATCGAGCGGGCGCGTTCGACTTCCTCCGCGATGAAATCGGCCGCGACCCTCACCCGGGCGATGTCGCGCACGCTCTCGTGCAGCACCAGCCAGTAGCTGCGGCGGATCACCTTGTCCGGAAGAACCGGCACGAGGTCGGGATCGCGCCGCGCGATGAAGGCATGAAGAATGCCGATGCCGGCGCCCGCGCGCACCGCCTCGACCTGTCCGAGGGCGGAGGCGATCTCGAAGCGGGGGGTGAAGCCGCGGTCGATCTCGCCCGCATAGGCAAGAGCCGTTGAATAGACCAGGTCCTCCACGTATCCGACGAGGGCGTGACGTCTGAGGTCCTGTGCGTCCGCCGGAGCGCCGGAGCGTGCCAGATAGGCGCGGGAGGCGTAGAGGCCCAGCGTGTAGTCGACCAGCTTGCGGGCGACGAGCCGGCCGTGTTCGGGCCGTTCCACCGTGATGGCGATGTCCGCCTCGCGGCGCGACAGGGAAACCGCCCGCGAGACCGGCACGAGCTGCAGGGTGAGATCCGGGTGGCGTTCGGTCAGGGCGCCGAGACGGGGGGCGAGGAAGTCGACGCCGAAGCCGTCCGGCGCACCGATGCGCACGGTGCCCGAAAGCGCCACGTCCGCACCGCCGATGCGCGCGCGGGCCGCCTGCATCTCCGCCTCGACCCGCTCGGCGATCTCCAGAAAACTCTCACCGGCCGAGGTGAGAAGCGAGCCGGTGGTGCGCCGGTCCACCAGCTTGACGCCGAGGTCTGTTTCAAGTGCGCTCAGACGCCGCGCGACGGTGGCATGGTTGAGGCCGAGCGCGCGGGCGGCGCCGAGGAGCTGGCCGGTGCGCGCGACAGCGAGGAAGATGCGGGTATCGTCCCAGTTCATTTCACAAGGGTCCGGCGCCTCTGAACACTCTCGCGACTATAGTATGCGCACAACGGTTGCGGCAAACCGCCTATTGATGATTGCAGAAATTAAAGGCAAGACATCACCGTTCACGCTGCCTGCGGCTCGTGTCGCGGGGGCGGACTGGATTTGCCACGTGGCGCCCGGCTATGCTCGCTCGCCGCGGGAGACAGCGGACTTCAAGCGTCCGCAACCAGGGAGAGACGCTCATGAAGACAATCGGACATTTCATCGACGGCAAGCGGGTCGAGGGCACCTCGGGCCGTTTCGCGGACGTCTACAATCCGGCGACGGGTGAGGTTCAGGCCAAGGTGGCGCTCGCCTCCAAGAGCGAGCTGGACGCGGCGATCGCCAACGCCGCCGCCGCGCAGCCGGCCTGGGCGGCGACCAACCCGCAGCGCCGCGCCCGCGTTCTCATGAAGTTCGTGGACCTGCTTCACCGCGACATGGACAAGCTTGCCGAGGCGCTGTCGCGCGAGCACGGCAAGACGATCCCCGACGCCAAGGGCGACGTGATCCGCGGCCTCGAGGTCGCAGAGTTCTGCATCGGCGCGCCGCACCTGCTCAAGGGTGAGTTCACCGAGGGAGCCGGCCCGGGCATCGACATGTATTCCATGCGCCAGCCGCTTGGCGTGGCCGCCGGCATCACGCCGTTCAACTTCCCGGCCATGATCCCGATGTGGAAGTTCTGCCCGGCCATCGCCGCCGGCAACGCCTTCATCCTGAAGCCGTCGGAGCGTGACCCCTCCGTGCCGATCATGCTCGCCGAGCTGATGCTCGAGGCGGGCCTTCCGGCCGGCGTTCTCAACGTGGTCAACGGCGACAAGGAGGCCGTGGACGGCATCCTCGATCATCCGACCATCCAGGCGGTCGGCTTCGTCGGTTCCACGGCGATCGCCGAGTACGTCTACACGCGCGGCTGCGCGGCCGGAAAGCGCGTCCAGTGCTTCGGCGGCGCCAAGAACCACATGATCATCATGCCGGATGCCGACATGGACCAGGCCGCCGACGCGCTCATCGGCGCGGGCTATGGTGCCGCCGGCGAGCGCTGCATGGCGATCTCGGTCGCCGTTCCGGTGGGTGAGGAAGCCGCCAACGCGCTGATGGAGCGTCTCGTTCCGCGCGTCGAGGCTCTCAAGATCGGTCCCTACACGGCCGGCAACGATGTGGACTTCGGCCCCGTCGTCACCGCCCAGGCGCTCGAGCGCATCAAGGGCCTGGTCGACCAGGGCGTGAAGGAAGGCGCGACGCTTGCCGTCGACGGTCGCAACTTCTCGCTCCAGGGCTACGAGAACGGCTACTTCATGGGCGGCTGCCTGTTCGACAATGTCACCAAGGACATGTCGATCTACAAGGACGAGATCTTCGGCCCGGTGCTGTCGGTCGTCCGCGCGAAGACCTACGAGGAAGCCCTCGACCTGCCGATGAGCCACGAGTACGGCAACGGCACGGCGATCTTCACCCGTGACGGCGATACGGCCCGCGACTTCGCCAGCCGCATCAACATCGGCATGGTGGGCATCAACGTGCCGATCCCGGTGCCGCTCGCCTACCACACGTTCGGTGGCTGGAAGCGTTCGGGCTTCGGCGACCTGAACCAGCACGGCACCGACGCGTTCAAGTTCTACACGCGTACCAAGACGGTGACCTCGCGCTGGCCGTCGGGTCTCAAGGATGGCGCCGAGTTCTCCATCCCCACGATGAAGTGAGCCCCGGTCCGGCCCTTGTGGGCCGGACCGATCGTGCCGGTGGCACGATCGGAGGGGCGAACGCGGTCGAGGGTAAGCGGGCTTCGGCCCGCGTCGAGACCGCAACCCGGTGCAAGGGCGAACGCGGTCGAGGGTAAGCGGGCTTCGGCCCGCGTCGAGACCGCAACTCCGGTCGGGCACAGTCCGAGCCATCGCCCGGTGGGGCGATGGCAGGGGTGAACGCGGATCGAGGGTAAGCGGACGCAAGTCCGCGTCGAGACCCGCTCCGGGAAACCGGGGCGGGTCCTTTCGTGTCAGGCCGTGACATCCTGCGAGGCCGTGACGAGCGCATCGGTCTCGAAATGGCCCATGTGCACGAGACCGTCGATTGCGGAGCGGAAATCGGCGAAGGCCTCTTCGCGCGCGAAAGCCTCGGCCGCCGCGCGGGCATGGTCGAGGCTTTCCCATTCGGCGAGGTCGGCGAAGGTTGCCGATCCACTGCTGTCGCGCACGGCGCGCCAGGACAGGAAGCCCGGCATGGCGCGAATGTGGGGCATGGCCGCACGACGGGCGCGGGCGGCGTCTTCCGCGTTGCGGACGGTGTAGACAACGAGTTCGAGACAGGTCTGGGGCATGTCGGGTCTCCGTGCTGGCCCCGTCGGGTGGCGGGGCGTCGGGCACGGATGTAGCCCGTTCCTGCTGACAGCATCCTGTCAGCAGCACGGCGGCTCGCCCGTCAGGTGGCCGGGCAGCGGGCGGTCCGTGCTTCCAGGGCGCCTCCACGCAGGAGGAGGTAGCCGCCGAGCACCATTGCCAGCACAGCGGTTGAAAAGATCTCCGCGGTGGTGACGACCCCGAAGGCACGAACCAGAAAGCCGGCGCCGATGGCCGGCAGGCTGAACGCCAGGTAGCATTCCACGTAGAAGGCGGCGAGAAGCTCGGCGCGCTTGTCCGGCTCCGCGAGCGGCAGAAGCGAACGCGTGACGGCGGCGAAGCTTGCGCCGACGCCGAAGCCCGCGAATAGCGTCCCAGCGATCAGGAGCGCCAGGCCTCCCGTCATGATGCCCGCGAGCAGGAGGGCGACGCCGACGGCGACGCCGACAACTCCGATGTCCCGCAGGCGGGCGGGCGGGCGGCGGCGTTGCGAGAACACGGCGGTGGCTCCGGAGAGCATGAGAAGGGCGGCGAGCGCCCCGCCGAGGAGTGGGCTTTCGATGCCGGTCGCTCCGGCGGCAACACTCGGGACGAGCGACATGAAGAAACCGCAGAGTGTCCACAGCGAGGCATTGAACGGGGTCACCCGCAACAAGGCTGCGCGCGACGTTGGCGGAACGGCGATGCGCGGGTCGAGCGAGGCGAGGGCGCCGGGCCGTCGTGTCCCGGTCTCGGGCGCGCGCAACACGACCAGAACCTGCAGGACGTTCAGCGCCAGGAGCAGCGCATAGATCAGATGGGTCGGGGCGGGCGCGAGCGCGACAAGCGCACCGGAGACGAGTGCGCCAAGCCCCATTCCCGCAAGCGGTGCCAGGCTGTTGATCGTCGGCCCGCCAGCCTGATCCAGATCGACGATCGCCGCTGCGAGGGAACTTGCCGCAAGCCCGGTCGCGATCCCCTGCAGGATCCGGGCGGCGAGAAGCCAGGTCGGCCCGTCCGCGCCCAGGAAGGTCGCCATGGCGCAGATCTGGATCAGGAGCGCGGTGACGATCACGGGACGCCGGCCGACATGGTCGGAAAGCGATCCCGCGACGAGCAGGGCCGCCAGCAGCGCGAAGGCATAGACGGCGAAGATCAGGCTGATGAGCACCGGGCTGACCGCCCAGAGCTGCTGATAGACCCGGTAGAGCGGGGTCGGCGCCGCCGCCGCCGCGTAGATGGTGCCAAGGGTCAGCGTGAAGGCGAGAGGCCCGGCGCCTTCACGCGCCGGGGACGGACTGCTGGACATGGGAGGGACTCCAGACTAAAGCGAAGATGTTGCGTTAGGTGTAGAGTGCCTGCTACCTAAAAGCAAATATTTTGCGTTAGTGTGGGGCAATCGGCCAGGAGGCGATCACAGTGACCAGGGAGCAGGCGCGCGGGCATGCGCCGACCTTTGCCGGAGCACGGCCGGGCGGGCGCAGCGCGCGGGTTCAGGCCGCCGTTCACGCCGCGACGCGGGAGCTTCTGGATACCGTGCCGCGCGAGAAGGTCACCGTGCCGGCCATCGCCCAGGCGGCGGGCGTCACGCCCTCGACCATCTATCGTCGCTGGGGGGATCTGCAGGAACTGCTTGCAGATGTCGCCGTCGAACTCATTCGCCCCGATGACGGACCGGAAGACACCGGGGCGGTGCGGTCGGACCTCGTGACCTGGCTTGAAGACTATGCCGACGAGATGTCGTCGGAGCTTGGCCAGCGTCTCCTGCGTGACATCCTGGCGAGCCGCACCGACACCACGGCGGCGCGCTGCTGCGACATGGTGCGCGAGCGCATTGCCGTGATGGCGGGTCGGGCGGCCGCGCGGGGCGAGGCCTTTCCCGACGTGGAGACTGTGGTCGACCGGCTGGTCGCGCCGGTCATCTACCGGATCCTCTTCGACGAACCGCCGGGACCCGGTTTCTGCCGTGACCTTGTCAGCGGCCTGCTCGACCGCTGACAGCCCGGTCCGTCAGTTGCAGGACGCCGTCGCCATGACCTTGACGTCGCTGTCGTTTTCGAACGGCACCAGATGGTAGGTGCGGTTCTTGAACTTGAACTTTCGCGTTCCGGGGCCGCGCCTGCTGCCGACCTCGTTCAGTCCGAAATAGTCGTACTTGCCGCCAAGCGGGTTCTTGACCCAGTTCGCTTTTCCCGCGGGAGCGTTGTACTCGATCCGTCGCTTGTCGCGGCTGCTCTTGTCGACGCCGATCGTGAAAAAGTGGCGATCGCGCTTGCAGGGGTTTGAGAGCAGAATGCGCGCGTATCGGTGGCTCTTGTTGCGGCCCATCGGCCTGAGCGTGACCGCCCCGGAGGGCACATCGCCCTCCTTGGCGCCACGGATGATCCTCTCGTCGCCTTTCGAGAATCCGGCGGCGAGAATGAAGGGCCGGTTGTCGACCTGTCCGCGCACCTGGAAGAATCCGGCGAAATAGCTGTTGCCGTTGCTGTATGGCACGCGGAACGTGCCTGTCACCATCTCCTGCGCTCCCTCGCAGTTCGGATCGACTCTGAGCGGTATGGGTTTCTCGGCGGTCGGTCTCTCGGCGTTCTCGAGCAGCCAGTAGCGGCAGGTCACGCCACGGCGATAGAACTTTTCGGGGTTCTGGAAGGACATGTTGCGCAAGGTGAGGACGGGCGGGGCCGACTTTTCGGTAAAGCGCCAGTATCCTGCCCTGCCGATCCCGCGCGGTGCGGGCTTCACGAGCTCGGCAAGTGCGATGGCGGTGTTGGAGCCGTCGACTTTTCCCGTCCAGTAGTGGATGGCCGCGACGTCGACTTCCCAGACGCGCCAGAAACCGCGAATGTCCTGATGACCACCGCGTCCGTCCGACTGGGAGGCGGCACGGAAGGCACGGAACGTGACGGTCATCGCGTCAAGGGTTGTGCTCGTCTTGTATTCCGGATTGTAGCAAAGGCGAGAGAAAACGGCGTAGCGGTCCGACAGCAGCACGGCCTCGCACGAGCCGATCCGACCGCCGGGAAACTTGATACCCAATTGACCGTGTGCGACGAAACGGTCGTCTTCACTCCACCCGAGCGGGTTCGCGCCCACGTCGCGCCGGAGCATGACCTCCTTTGCCAGCGGCCCGTCGTAAACCTTGGGCTTGGTCCTCGCCACTGTCTGCTTCTTGCCGCTGTCGCGTCCGGAGGAGGCATTGCCGTTGGACGAGGCCACTTTCTTCTGCGGAGCGGGTCGGGTCACGGACGCGGCCCCCATGCCCGGATCGAGATCCTTGCCGAAGAACGCGTATCCCCCGATCAGCACCGCAAGCACGGCAATGGCGGCCGCGATCCGCTTGCCACGGCCCTGGGCGGAGCCGGCCTGCGCGGTGTCGTCCGGCGAGGGGCCCCGAGCGGGATCGGCTCGGGATGCCGTCGCGTTTTCGCGGGCGGTACCGGCGCTGCCTCCCTGGGAGGAGGGCTCCGGCGCGTCCTCCCATTCTCCGTCGACAATGTCCTCGCCCGCTTCGGCGATGGTGACGAGAACGCGCGGGCTTGCCAGGCTGTCACCGGCACCGGCCGCGATCATGGTGACACTGCCGGCGAGCGGCGAGCGCATCGCCAGGGTTTTGCCTGTCGCGGTCTTGAGGGTCATCAGAAGCGCGCCGGCCTCGACATGATCCCCCTGTTTCACGCGCAGGTCACCGACCTGAAGCGGGAAGAGCTTTTCGTCCCGCGGGCTGAATACCTGCCTGAGCTTGTCCGCTGCCAAACCTGTCCCCCGTCTATGTTCCAGGCTCTTCCGCGCCGCCATGCGGGAAAGCCGTCCGGGAACAACATTAGCCAAAAGCTGCCGTCGCTGTCAGCGCGAATCCGCAAGCATCTTCGGGAGGTTTCCCTTTGCGCCTAGGGAAATGCACGGATAGGCTGGACTGGTTGGGGTGGGATTTCGGAGTGGATCAATGTCGAAGCGTGAAGTCGTTTTCCTGTCGGGTGTACGAACGGCAATCGGCAGTTTCGGCGGAACGTTGAAAGGGGTACCTCCCACCGAACTGGGAGCGAAGGTCGCAAGCGAGGCGTTGCGCCGCTCCGGCATTGCCGCCGACGATATCGGCCATGTGGTCTTCGGCCACGTCATCAACACCGAACCCCGGGACATGTATCTCGCGCGTGTCGCTGCCGTGGATGCGGGCATTCCTGTCGAGGTTCCGGCGTTGACCGTCAACCGGCTGTGCGGGTCGGGCGCGCAGGCGATCGTGTCCGCCGCCCAGTCGATCCTGCTCGGCGATGCAGACTACGCGCTTGCCGGCGGTGCGGAATCCATGAGCCGCGCGCCCTACGCCAGCCCGGGCTCCCGGTTCGGCGTGAAGATGGGCGACGCGCCGCTGCACGACATGATGCTCGGCGCGCTCAACGATCCCTTCGGCGCCGGCCACATGGGCGTCACGGCGGAGAATGTCGCCGAGCGCTATTCCATCAGCCGCGAGGCGCAGGATTCACTGGCGGTGGAAAGCCAGCACCGGGCGGGCGTCGCCATTCGCGATGGTCGCTTCCAGGAGCAGATCCTGCCGCTGGAGGTAAGGAGCGGACGCTCGACCGTCATCTTCGACACGGATGAGCACCCGCGCCCGGACACCTCGCCGTCGTCGCTGAGCGCGTTGCGTCCGGTGTTCCGGAAGGACGGCAGCGTCACGGCGGGCAATTCCTCCGGCATCAACGATGGCGCGGCGGCGGTGGTGCTGGCCGACGCGGGACTTGCCGCGGCACGTGGGCTCAGGCCCATGGCGCGCCTCATCGGATATGCGCACGCGGGCGTCGCGCCGGACGAGATGGGCATCGGCCCGATCCCGGCGGTGCAGAAGCTTTTCGCGCGGACTGGACTGACGGCGGCGGACTTCGACGTGGTCGAATCGAACGAGGCCTTTGCCGCCCAGGCCTGCGCGGTGATGCGCGAACTCGGCTTCCCCTCCAACCGGGTCAACCCGAATGGCGGCGCCATCGCGCTCGGCCATCCGGTGGGCGCCACGGGCTGCATCGTCACGGTGAAGGCGCTTTACGAGCTCGAGCGCACCGGCGGGCGCTACGGCCTTGTCACCATGTGTATCGGTGGCGGACAGGGCATCGCCCTTGCCATCGAGAACCTCGGCGCTGCATAGTCCTGCCTCCCCGCAGGAGATCCCCCATGACTTTTCTTGCCGCCTTGCAGCGCGCCACAACCCGTTTCGCCCTCGGCCTTGCCCTTGTTCCGCTTGCGGGCGGGGCGGTCTCCGTCGCCGACGAGGTTGCCGCGCCCGCCTCGCCGCCTCCCTTCACCCTTGAGGAGGGGCGCGGTCATCCGCTCGTCGGCAAGATCTGGTCGCCGGTGAGCGCGAGTTTCGTCGAGCCGGCGGACGTGTCGCGGGCGGTGGCGAAAGCCCGTTTCGTGCTGTTGGGCGAGACCCACGACAATCCCGATCATCATGCGCTTCAGGCGCATCTCGTCGGCGAGGCAACGAAGCGCGAGGAGGGGGACGCCCGCACGCCTTCGGTGGTGCTGGAAATGCTGACCCGCGATCTCCAGCCCAAGGTGTCCGCCTTCATGGCCGAGGGTGGCACGGCGCCGGGCTTTGGCCCCGCCGTCGGCTGGGCGAGCCTCGGATGGCCAGACTTCGCCATGTATCGCCCGATCATCGCGGCGGCTCTCAAGGCGGGACTTCCGATCGTGGCCGGCGACACGCCGCGCGCGGAGCGGCGCGAGGTGGCGCGCAAGGGCATATCGGCGCTCGGCACCGAGCGGGCGATGGCGCTCGGGCTCGACCAGTCGCTGGGGGCAACGGCGGAAGGCGAGATGCTGGACACGCTCGAGCAGGGCCATTGCGGCCTGATGCCGCGCGAGAGCCTGACGCCGCTGGTTCTCGTGCAGCGCCTGCGTGACGCGACCCTCGCCCACGCGATGATCGAGGCGGACCGGCAGGCGGGACAGGGCGCGATCCTCATCGCCGGATCCGGCCACGTGCGCCGCGATCTCGGTGCGCCCTGGTATCTCGCCAGCCGTGCACCGGACCTTTCCTCCGGCGGGCAGACGATCTCCGTCGCCTTCATCGAGGTGCGCGAGGGCGAGAACGAACCGCAGGCCTATGCGGGACTTGGAGCGGGCGCGCCGGCGCGCTTCGACTTTGTCTGGTTCACTCCGCGCGCCGCGCGCGGCGACCCTTGCGAGGGGCTGAAGGAACGTTTCGAAAAGCAGGGAGCAGGCAAGGGCTGAGCCGTCGTATTCGGCATCAGCGCATCTGCTCAGGACAGCGGGCCGCGATAGATGTCGGGCTCCGCGCGTCCGTCGGTGTCCCTGTCGGTCTCCGTGCCGGAGGCGGAGGCCTTCTCCGGTGCCGTGTCCGGCGTCTTTCCGGGCGGTGAAACGGTCTCCACCCCTGCCGCCTCGCCGGTCGGGGCGGGCCTGTCTCCGTCCTCGGTTTCCGTCTCGATCCTGGCCGTTTCGCCCGGGGCTTCCAGCAGGGTGCCCGCGCGCTCGCCCAGTCGGCGGGCCATGACCTTGGCGCGGGCGCGGCGGCGGCGTACGCGGGTCGCCACCTTGCGGCCGATCTTCGTGAAATCCTCGCGGGAGAAGAAGAAGGGCAGGACCGGTTCCGTCGGTTCCACATGCTCCACGGCAAGGCCGACGGCGGTGATGCCGTGGTCGTCGTCGATGTCGCGCACCACGAGGTCGATGTCGCCATAGGCGACGCGGTCGGCCGGCTCGATGTCGTCCCCCAGTTCCCGGGCCAGCAGCGCGCGCACGCTGAGATCGGCGTCGGCCTTGTTGATGCGGATTCCGTAGAGGCCTGCGATGTCCGCCAGACGCGCTTCGGGATCGAGCGGAAAGTCACCGAAGAGCGCAGGGTCGTGCTCTTCCTGCGCAGCCCCGGCGAAGAGCGTGTCGAGGACCGGCACCTGGCGGGCGGTGGCGAGGATGTACATGCGGTCGCCGGCCTGCGGCTTTCCCGCCTTTTGCAGGCGCACCGCGTGGCCGTCGCGCAGGATGAGCACCGGCCGCGCCCAGCGGGGCACGCGTTCGCCGCGCGCCACCGCGCTTTGCGGATGCACCGTATAGCCGACGAGTTCGTGATCCTCGCCGCCGGGGAGTTCCAGCTCGATACGCTCCACCGGTCCCATGCGGGGGGGAACGGTGAGCTTGAGCTTTTCCGCCATCGGCCGGATCGTCCACCCCTGCAGCACCAGCGAGGTCAGCACGATCAGGAAGGTGACGTTGAAGATCGTCTGCGCGTTTTCCAGCCCGGCGATCAGCGGCAGGATGGCAAGCAGGATCGACACCGCCCCGCGCAGGCCCACCCAGGAGACGAAGGCGATCTCGGCACGGGTGAAGCCGAAGGGCACGAGGCAGAGCCAGACGGCGAAGGGGCGGGCCACGAAGATCAGAACGAAGGCCAGCGTGAAGCCGGGAAGGGCGGTCTCCGCGAACTGGGACGGCGTGGCGAGAAGGCCTAGGGTCACGAACATGCCGATCTGGCCGAGCCAGGTCATGCCGCCCTGGAAGTTCTTCAGCGCGGGCTGCTGGCGGATGCGCACGTTGCCGCACAGAAGCCCGGCCACATAGGCTGCGAGAAAGCCGCTGCCGCCGGCAAGCGAGGTCGCGCCGAAGAGTGTCAGCGCCAGCGCCAGAACGACGATGGGATAGAGCGCCGGCTCCAGTGGCACACGGTTGACGATCTGGACGATGGCGTAGCCGCCGGCGAGACCCGCGACGAGGCCGAGGCCCATCTGGCGGACGAGTTCCAGCGCGAGATCGCCGGCAAGTCCAGGTTCCAGGTTGGCATCCGGTCCCATGATGCCGCCGGCCGTGGCAAGGCTCACGAGCGTCATGGTGAGGAAGATCGCCATCGGATCGTTCGAGCCCGATTCCACCTCGAGCGTCGCGGAAATCATCTCGCGCAGATGGATGCCGCCGACCCGGAGCAGGAAGAACACGGCCGCGGCGTCCGTCGATCCGACGATGGCGCCGAGCAGGAGGCCGTCGGCGATGCGCCAGTCGAAGAAGAAATGCGCGGCAAGGCCGACGACGCCCGCGGTCAGGCCGACTCCGAGCGTCGCAAGCACGAGTGCGGGCGCGGCCGCCAGACGGAAGGTGTTGAACCGCGTGCGGAAGCCTGAATCGAAGAGGATGATCGCCAGCGCGATGGATCCGATGAAATAGGCGGCACGCGCATCGGAGAACGCAATGCCGCCCGGACCATCCTCGCCGGCCGCGAGGCCCACGAGCAGGAAGACGAGAAGCAGCGGGGCGCCGATGCGGAAGCTCACGAGCGAGGTGAACACCGACACGGCAACCAGTCCGGCCGCGATCAGGATCACCAGGTTGAGCGTTTCGAGCATTCGGTCAGGTCCGGCAGGCGGGCGCCCGGGAGGAGCGCGCGGATTCGTTCCCTCCCCGACTATAGGGGAAGTTTGCCGGAAGGGTGGCCGAAAGGCCGCCGGAGCGGTCTTTCGGCTCTTGTTTCAGCCGCTTGTGGCACGCAAGGCCCGGCCGTCGGCCTCAAATGCAACCTCAGGCGGCGGCGCGCGGCCGGGTGCGGGAGGGAAGGGCGGCGACGCGGCCTTGCGCGTAGACCTTGCCGAATCGGTTTTCCAGCATTGCGTCGAGCGGGATCGTTTCCTGCCGGAGGAAGCCGGACCGGGGCAGGCGGCCGTTGCGAACGAGGTCCAGCGCCGCGCAGATGCCCGATGACGTGGTGAGCTGGATCGCCGACCAGGTTTCACCGTCCACCTCCTGTGCCGCCACCTTGAAGATCGACGACATTTCCTCCCGCGTATCGCCCCGCGTGCCGGAGGCGGTGATGAAGATCAGAACGGTGTCCTGGCGGGTGGCCGCCACGGCGGTCTCCATCACGTCGCGCATCAGGTCGCGGCGATCCCTGAGCCCGAGATCGGTGAGCAGCATCCGCATGATGTCGCGGTGGCCGGGGTAGCGGGCGGTGAGGTAGCGCAGGTTGCGCACCTTGCCGTCCAGCGTTTCCGCCAGCGATCCGAGCCCGCCCGAGGTGTTGAAGGCCTCGTAGTCGACGCCGTCGAGGGAGAAGGTCTCATAGCCCTCCAGCGGCTGGACCAGCGTCGGCACGCCGTCGACAACCGCCTCGCAGGGGTTGCAGTACTCGTTGATGAGCCCGTCGGTCGACCAGGTGAGATTGTACTTCAGGGCATTCGTGGGATAGCGCGGAAGCGCGCCAACCCTCAGCGTCAGCGTGTCCAGTGCGTCGAAGCGGGTGGCAAGGTCATGGGCGGCGATGGAGACGAAGCCCGGCGCGAGGCCACACTGGGGCGCGAAAAGTGTTTCCGCGCCGTCGGCGAGCTCCTTCACGAGCTTCGTGGAGGCCACGTCCTCCGTCAGGTCGAAATAATGCGTGCCGGCGGCTTTCGCCGCGCGGGCGATGGGGCCGGTAAGGAAGAAGGGAGCGGCGGACAGAACGGCTGTCTTGCCGGCAAGGAAGGCGGCAAGCGCCTTCTCGTCGCTCACATCGATCACACGCGTTTCGACACCGGGGCGGCTCGCGGCGGCAAGGGCGGCCTCGTCCCGGTCGGCGAGCGTGACGCGATAGTCTCCGGTGGCCGTGAGCATGGCGGCAAGCGACCGGCCGATCTTGCCGGCGCCGATGATGGCGACGGGCCAAACGCTGTCGGAGCGGTGGGACAGGGCGGGGGATGGCATGGATGTTCTCCTCTGGACGGCGGCGTCCGGATTGTCCGGAGCTGTCGCGGACCGCGTCGTGTGTCGCGCGATCTCGGCGGGAGAATCGTAGCCCTATCCCGGTTCGGAAAAGAGCGACCACCCTGCCGGTCTGTCGGCCATTCCCGACGATATGGCGGAATTTTCGACAAACCGTCCTTTGACGCGTGGAGGGTGTGACGTCAGCGCAGCAGTGGCAACCGGCCGCAGATCCGGTCGACCGCCTTGCGGGGGCCGGCCAGCAGGACCGCCAGCGGAGCCTGGTCGGGCAGGGGAGCCTCCGCCATGCGCCGGGTGTAATCGGCGTAGTCGCGCGCCTCGAAGGCCGCGCGCATATAGGCAAGGCGTACCGGCAACTCCCCGGCGGCCGCGAAAAGACCGGGCAGGTCGGTTTCGGCGGCCCCGAGCACTGGCACGGGAACGGTGGTGATGCCGGCGACCGGGGTGCCGTCGCCGGCCGGCGTGTCGGCTCCGACGAGGTCGGGGTGAAGACGACCGAGGCTCATGCCCAGGACGGCGGCGAAATTGGCCTTGAGACCGGTGGGAAGACTGTCGGCGACGATGATGACGGGCTTCATGGACGGGCATCTCCTTTTTTCGCGGAGATGCCACGGACGCGGCATTGCGGATTGGACGAAATTGACCTGCCGGCGGTGGCTGACCCGTCAGTGACGGACCAGGCTGCCGGGTGTAACGCCGAGCTGGCGACGGAACTGGCGGATCATGTGGGCCTGGTCACAAAAGCCGGCCGCAAGGGCCGCCTCGGCTGCCGGCACGCCTTGCAGAAGCAGGCTCCTGGCCCGCGTGACCCGGCACCGCAGGACATGGGCGTGGGGCGTCATGCCGGTCTCGCGCGCGATGCTGCGGATGAAATAGGACGGTGACAGCCCCGCCGAGGCGGCAAGCCCGCCGAGCGTCAGGTCGCGACCCTCATCGACACCGGCGGCGATCTCCTCGCGCAGGCGCGCGACAGTGACCGGCTCGTGGCCTGCGGGCCGTAGGTCGGCGCGCCCGTAGTGGGTGAAGGCCAGCGCCAGGACCTCGTGGACGGCTTCTTCCGCCGCGAGCCTCCAGTCGGGGTGGGGAGCGGCGTTGAGCCGCCGGGCGAGAGAGGTAAGCGCCCGGCGCAGCAGCAGCCCGCGATCGGGCGGTGCGATCTCGGCGAAGCCCCGCAGCCGCACCGGCGCGAGGAGGTCGCGCACCGCTTCCTCCGTGACGTAGAGCATGTTGTAGCGCACGTGGCCGGCCGCCGCGTGGCCCGTATGGGGCTCTTCCGGGTTCATCAGCGACAGGGTTCCCGCCGGCAGAACCATCCGCTCGCCACGGCAGACGTAGCCGCCCGCGCCCTCGGCGATGGCGCCGATGGAAAAGCCCTCGTGGGCATGGCGGGAAAAGGTCTGGGAGCTGAAGGCCGCCTCGAAGAGGTCGACCCCGTTCAGCCAGCTCAGGTGGTGATAGCGGTTCGCCGTCATGATCCGCGATGGGTAGCCGGTTTCGTGCGGGCGTGCCAGTGCGTGAACGCATGCGGATACGGCAGGGCCAAAAGAAAGGGCGCGGCCGTTTCCGGCCGCGCCCTTTCAAGGTGTTCATCGGGTGAGCCCGGCCCCCGAGGGAGGGCTTGCGGCCTCAGTCCAGCCGGCCGCTCGCGTGGGCGAGCATAGTGTAGACCTTGCCCGTGTCCGACGTCAGGTACGTCTGGCTCATGATGTTGTCCCGGTCGTTTTTCGACACCTGCGAGAGAAGCTGCTCGAAGTCGGTCAGGTACCGGTCGACGGCCGCCCGGAATTCGCCGTCTCGGGCGTACTTCTGGCGGATCTCGTCGAAGGTCTGCTGACCCTGCAGCGTGTAGAGACGGCGCGTGAAGACATGCCGCTCACCGCGCTTGTAGCGGTCCCACAGGTCGATGAACGTCTCGTGGTCGATCGCGCGGGCGATGTCGATCGACAGCGAGTTCAGGCTTTCGACCATCTGCAGCGGCGAGCGGTCCTGCTCGTCATCTCCCTCGTCCTGGGACGCGCGGCGCAGAAGGTCGGAGACCCACCCCTTGGACTGGCCGCCAGCGGCGGCCGGTGCGGGGCGCTGCTCGGCCTGGGGACGCTGTGCCGGCTCGAAGTCGGACAGGGTCTTGCGGCGAAGCTCTCCACGGATCTCCTGGCGCGGTTCCTGCGGGGCCCGTTCCCGACGCGGCTGCTCCGCGCGCGGCTCGCTGCGGGCCGGTGCGGGGGCGGCCGCCTCGCGCAGGGGCGGGCGCGGCGCCTGTTCGGCGCGGGCCGTGGACCCGGCGCCGGCCAGCATCCGCTCACCGGCACGCGAGGTGTCGAGGGCGGAGGACTGGCGCGAAACGATCTCGGAGAGTTCCGAAAGCGCGCGCACCTGCTCGCTGACCACCTTGCGCAGGGCGGCGGTGGACTGCTCCGCCTCCTCCGGAAGGTCGAGAATGCCGCGCTTCAATTCGCTGCGCGTCTTCTCGAGCTCGCGATGAACGTCCCTGGCCACGTCGCGCATGCGCGTCGTCGCCTCGGTGAAGCGCTCGGAGGCCTCGGACAGCGTCTTGGACATCTCCGAGACGACCTCGTCCTGGGCGGCGCGAACCTCGTCGCGGGCCTTCTGGCCCTCGAGGCCGGCGGAGAGCCGCATGGACTCGAACTGCTCGGTGACGGCCCTGGTGGCCGCCTCGGCGGCTGCCGTGAGCTGGGACGTCACGTCGCGGCTCTTGTCGTCGGCCGCCTCGAGCATCTGCTCGAGCTGGCTGGCGAACCCGCGCATCAGGCTGTCGACCGCCTCGGTCTTGGCCAGGAGCGTGTCGGCCACGTCCTCGATGGCGGTCTTGCGCTCGCCGACGCGGCTTTCCACGTCGCGGTTGGTCTCCTCGAGGTTGCGGGCGGCATCCGACAGCATCCGGCCATGCTCCTCCAGACGGCTCGAAAGGGCCGAGATGTCGGAGAGGACGGTGTCGGAGACCCCGCGCAGCGTCGCGGTCTGGTCCTTGAGCACGTCGGTGGAGGAGGTGGTCTCCGTGACGGCGCGGTCGATCGCGGTGCGGAACTCGCCGGCGCTGCGCGACAGCGAGGTCTCGATCTTGCTGAGGTTCTCGCCGGCGTTGGACACGACGTCGCTCAGCAGCCCGTTCGACTCGTTGAGACGGTTCAGCAGGCCGCTGATCTCCATCTCCAGCTCGTTGCGCGTGCGGGTGAGGATCTCGGAGGCCGAGGCGCTGCGCTCGTCGAGGGTCGCGACGAGCTGGTCGCCGGCCTCCACGAGCTTGCGCGTCGCGTCGAGACCGGTGCGGGCGAAGCCGTCCGTGACGTCGCGACCCTTGACCGTGATCGCCTCGAGGATCGCGTCGTGAACCTCGGAGACACGCGCGGTGAGGGCGCCTGCACGCTCCTCGATGGTGGCCACGAGCTCGTTGCCGTCGGTGCCGATGATCTCGGCAAGCTTGCCGGAACGGGCCTCCAGGGCGGCGTTGAGCTGGTCGGCACGGGCAAGCAGATCCTCCGCGACCGCGTTGCCGCGCTCGGACAGGAGGTCGGCCGCCTCGCGCACGGCACCCGAAACCCGCGAACGCACGCCGTCGGCCTCGCCGGCGACGATGTTGCGGATCTCCTCGACCGTACGGGCGAGGATGGCGCGGGCCTGCTCGCTCTCGTTGGTGAGCGTGCCGGTGACCTCGGCCATGGTGCCGGAGAGCTCGGCGCGGACCTTCTCGCTCTCGCCACCCAGCGCACCGGTCATCTCGGTGAGGCTGGAGACGAAGACGGCGCGGGCGCGCTCGCTTTCGGCGGCCAGCGACCGGGCCGCCTCGGTGACGGCCTCGACCAGAAGCTCGCGCATCTTCTCGCCCTCGCCCGACATGGTGTCGGTGGCGGTGGTGAGGGAGGCGACGATGGTGTCGGCGGCCTTCTCGCTTTCGCTCTGCAGGGCGCCGCGGGCCTCGCCCACGGAGCCGAGCACGATCTGGCGCAGGCGGGTGCCCTCGCCCTCGAGCTTCTCGGTCGCCGAGCCCAGGGTGGTCTCGACGATGTCACGCAGCTTGCCGGTCTCGCCCGACAGGGTGCCCGACAGGCTCTCGATGGTGGTGACCGCCTCGGTCATGACCTCGGAGAGCAGGTCGCGGGCGCGCTCGCTCTCGCCGGTCAGCGTGCCGGAGATGGCCGACAGGCGCTCGGCCAGGACCTTTTCCAGCTCGGCCGAACGGGAATCCAGCGTCTCGGCGACCTCGAACACCTTGGAACCGAGCGACACGTTGATCTCCGCGATGCGGTCGGACAGCGTGTCGGTGAGCTCCTGGCTCTGGCGCGACAGCACCTGACCGGCATCGGTGAGACGCTCGTCCAGCGCGCGCGACATCTCGCCCTGGCCCTCGACGAAGGCGGAGGCGATCTCGCGGGTGCGGGCGATCAGGGTCTCGCTGATCTGGCGGGCGCGGGCGTCAAGCGCCTGGTCGATGCGCTCGGTGCCGACCGACATGGTCGTTGCCAGGTGCTCGGCCTTGTCCGACATGGACGCGGCCGCCGCCTCGACCTTCTCGCCGATGGAGCTCTCGAAGGTGACGAGATGCTTCTCGATGGTCGAGCCGATCTCGCGCGAACGCTCGGTGAGGCTGTTGCCGATCTCCTCGGCGCGGCCGCCAAGGGTCTCGCCGACCTCGTCGACCTTGGCCGAGAGCTTGACGGTGATCGCCTGCGAGCGGTCCTCCAGAAGGTCGGACAGGGCCACGGTGCGCTCGTTGAGCGTGGTCTCGAACTGGCTCGTGCGCTGCTCCAGGGTGGAGGACAGGCGGTCGATGCCGCCGGCAAGCGTCGTGTCGAAGCCCTGGATGCGGCTGTCGAGGGTCTCGGCCAGCGCGCCGGAGCGCGTGTCGAGGGACGTCGTCAGCGTGTCGACACCACGCGAAAGCGCGCTGTCGAAGCCGTCGATGCGGCTGTCGAGCGCTTCCGACAGGGTCGAGGCGCGCAGGTCCAGCGTCGAGTTGAGCGACTCGATGCGGCCGTCCAGCGTCTCGCCGAGCTCCGACGCGCGCAGCTCGAAGGACGAAAGAAGCTGGTCGCCGCGCTCGCCGAGCAGGGTCTCCATACGGTCCAGATAGCCGGAAATGCCGACCTGCAGCGTGCCGCCGCGCTCCTCGAGCGTCGCGTCGAGGCGGTCGCCGATGGCGGGCAGTTCGCCGGCGACGCGCTCGCCGCGCGAGCCGATGAGATGGGCAAGCTCGGTGCCGGTCTCGGCCAGGGTGCGGGCGAAGCCGCTGGTCTGGTTCGACAGGGACTCGGTGAGCGAGAGGGAGGCCTCCTCGAGCGCGGAGCGGAACGTCTGCGCCTGGTTGTCGATGAGGGCGGCCATTTCCTTGCTGCGGTTTTCCAGACGCTCGTCCAGAGCCTCGCCGTTGACGGAGATGGCCTCGTGGATCTTGTCGCCGACGGAACCGAGGCGGTCGGCCAGTTCCGTGCCGCGCACGGTGATGGTCTGGCTGAGGCTGCCGGCGGTCTCGTCGAGCTTGGACGCGATCTCGCCGCCGCGCAGCGACAGGTCGACCACGATGGACTCGCCCGTGCCGCGCAGGATCTCGGCGACCTCGTTGGTGCGCGAGGCCAGCGTGTCGACGATCTCGGCCCCCTTGACGGAGATGGTGTCGGTGACCTCCTGGCCACGCAGCGAGATGCTCTCCACCACGCGGTCGCCGGTTTCGGCGAGCGAGGCGTCGAGGCCGCTGACGCGGGTGTCGAGGGTCGACAGAAGCTCGTCGGTGCGCGAGGTGATCGTGTCCACCAGCTTGCCGCCGGTCAGCGACAGGCTCGCGGTGATCTCGTCGCCACGGCTGTTGAGCGTGTCCATGAAGGTGCCGGCGGTCTCGGCGAAGCGATCGTTGATCGCGTTGCCGCGGGTCTCCAGCGTCTCGGTGAACTCGGTTCCGGTGCGGTTCATCGATTCCACCAGCGTCTCGCCGGTGCCCGTCAGGCGCTCGACGTAGCTCTCGCCGTGGCTGGTGAGGGTCTCGATGAGCTGGCCGCCGGCGGTGTCGAAGGTCTCGGCGATCTCGCGCACGCGGCCGTCGACCGTGGCGTTGAGTTCCGCGACCCGGCCGTCGATGGAGCTGTTGAGCTCCGCCACGCGCCCGTCGATGGACAGGTTCAGCTCCGAGACGCGGCCGTCGATGGCGGTCGTCAGTTCGGAAACGCGTCCGTCGATGGCACCGGTAAGCTCGTGCACGCGTCCGTCGATGGCGCCCGTCAGGTCATGGACGCGGGTGTCGATGGCACTGGTCAGATCGCCCATGCGGCCATCGATGGCGCCCGTCAGGCGGTCGGTGGCGCTGTCGGCTATGGTGCTGATCTTGTCGGAGGTCTCGGCAAGCTGCGCGGCGAGGCTTTCGTGCGCGCCCGAGATGGAATCGCGAACACGGTCGGCGTTGGAAACGACCGCCTCGCGCTGGGTGACGAGCTCGTCGATCAGGGCACGGATCTTGAGCTCGTTGTCATTGTAGGAGCGCTCGAGCGAGGAGACCTCGTTGTGCACGAGAACCTCGAGCTCGCTGGCGCGCGCGATGGCGCGCTCGATGCCGTCGCCCATGGCCGCGACCTCGCGGCGGATGGCCTGCCCGACGCTGAGGATCGACTCCTTGGCCACATCCTCGGGCTCGGCGAGGCGCAGGGCGACCTCGGTCATGCCGCGCGCGACGATGCGCATCTCCTGTGCGCGGTAAATCATCAGCGCCATGGCCCAGAAGAACAGGACCGGCACGATGACCGCGACCGCCGACATGGTCAGCGACGGGGAGGCGAAGAGGTCGGTGGCGCTGCTCAGGCCCGCGATCTCGGTGGAGAAGGCGGCCGAGGCGAGCCACCAGCCTCCGGCGATCCACAGGATGGACAGCGCGAAGGCGAACCAGAAGGGGGCGGAGGTGGGCCGGCGCTGCAGGGCGTAGATCAGGTTGCCGATCGTGCGCCGGTCGTCGTTCGCGGCCGAGGCGGGACGGTTGCCGCCGCGTCCGCGCCGCGAGGACCGGCGGTCCTCGGTCTCGCCGCTCTCGCCGGCGGGCGACTGGGGCGTCGCCGTGGAGGACTGGGAACTGCGCTGGGCGCCGCCGCCGGAAGCGGTCTCGCCGCCGTTGTCCGTCGTGTCGCCGAAATCGATCTTCAGCGCTTCCTCGACAGCACTGAGGGCGGCCTCGGCCGGATCCTTCGCCTTCGGGGGGTGTGCCATGGTGTTATCGCCTCGCATCCGTACTCGTTACACATCGGAATGACCGGACGCGATACGCGCGCCGTCATGCCATGCACGGCTCGGCTGTCCCGGCCAACGCGCCGGGAACGTGTTTGTCGGGACCGTCCTGTCCTGCAACCGGCCTCTGGCTCCGGACGGACTTCTCCCTAACTTGCCGCACACCACAAGCTAATGACACAATCCGGTGTGGTGAACAAGAATTTGCAGAGTCGGGACAAGGGGATGCGAGGCCATGGCGGGTGATGCGAGGGGACGCGGAAAGGCGTCCGCACGCGGTTCGGGGGCTCCCCGAAAGGGGCATTCGGGGGCTCGTACCTCCGCGCGAGGACCGAGCGCGGCGCAACGCGCGTGGCTTGTCTGCGGGCTCGATCAGGCCGGCGGGAAGCTGCCTCTCTTCCTTCCCGACGGGCGGCGCGTGGATGAGCGCACGGTGCGCTCCTGCGTGGCCGCGGGATGGGCAGAGCCTTGGTTTTCCAACCCGATCAAGCCCGACTGGCTCGTATGCCGTCTCACGGAAAAGGGGCGTGAGGCGGTGGACGGACGCGTCGGCTGACAGTTCCTTCCGGATCGCTGCAAGGGTGTGAGCCTCACTCTCCGGGGAGTGTGGGCGTGCGGCCCTGCGTGCGCTGCTGCCGGGGTGTTCGATAAAATGTGTGAAGATGCGTTAACCAAAGATTCACTTTGTTGGAGGGCGCGCGGGGAAATCCCGGACGCTTAACCCGGTTTTTGTCGATTGTGACGATGATCGGGCTTCCGCTGTGGTGCGGTCGCGGTCCACAACGCGGTGGGCGAAAGCGGGTTTCAACAGGGGGATCTAAATGTCTCAGGGAACGGCAAGCCAGTCCGCGACGGATGCGTCGGCGTCCGGCGAGACGGCGGACGTGGTGTCGTCCGGCGGGCCGATCGATCATGAGCATCTCGACCGCCATACCTTCGGCAATCCGGACCTGGCCAGGGAGGTTCTGGGCCTTTTTGCCCGTCAGGCCGAACAACTTGGCGCGCGTCTCGGCAATGCGGAGACGCCCGAGGGGCTCGTGCGGGTCGTGCACACGCTGAAGGGCTCCGCGCGTGGCGTCGGCGCGTGGCGCGTCGTTGACGAGGCGGAGCGCGTCGAGGCGGTTCTGCGTACGGAGCAGGCCGCGGATCTCGCCTCCCTGCGTGCCGCTCTCGACGAGGCGCGCGATTTCATCGCCATGACGCTGGATGCGGTGTAGACGGGTTTCGACGCTCGTGCCTTGACGTTTTGTCGCGAGATTGTATGTCGAGGACAAATGCCCTTGCCGTTTCATCATCGCGGCCGGGGCAGCCCGCAGCCAAGCCGAGACAGCCAGCCCATGCCGAAGATCACCTACATCACCGCCGACGGTTCCCGGACAGAGGTCGACGCCCCCAACGGGTCGACCGTGATGGAAAACGCCATCAAGAACATGGTGCCGGGGATCGAGGCGGAATGCGGCGGCGCCTGCGCCTGCGCGACCTGTCATGTCTACGTGGACGAGGCCTGGGCGGCGAAGACCGGTTCGCCGGACCCGATGGAAGAGGACATGCTGGACTTCGCCTATGACGTCCAGCCGACCTCGCGGCTGTCGTGCCAGATCAAGGTGAGCGACGAGCTCGACGGGCTCGTGGTGCGCATCCCCGAGCGCCAGGCCTGACGCCGGGCGGCGCGTGGACGATCCGCGCTCCGCCCCCGCTGTACCTGTCCTGCATCCCCTGCGACGTCCGATTGCTGTCCGGCCTCGTGCCAGGCGCAGCCCCTTGCGTTGAACGGCGGGGCGCGGAGGATCACTTCAGCGCCGCCGCCTTCAGCCGCGAGATTGTCGAGCGGCTGACACCGAGCAGTCTGCCTACTTCCGCGGCAGACTTGCCGATCCTGAGCAGCGAGATCGCCTTCAGCCGTTCCGGCTCCGAGAGCTTGCTCGGACGGCCGATGGAAATGCCCACCACATCGGTCCGTGTCGTGGCTCCGCTTGCGAGCGCGCCCAGTTCGACCTCGAATTCGACCAGTCCGCGCAGGGTCTGCAGCATTTGCGAGACCGAATTGGTGCGCGTGTCGCACCATGGCTCGGCCAGCGAGCGGAAGCTCGCGCCCTTTTCCGTTACCTTTTCCAGAAAATGCAGAAGGTCCGGCACGGACCTTGCTACGGCTGCAAGGCGCGTGGCGATGACGGTCACGCCCGGACCGATCTCCGCCAGGAAGTCTTCCATGTTCGACGTGTTGAGTAGGCCCTCGTCGGTCCGGTCGGTCCAGACCTTTTCGCAGCCTTCGCTCTTGAGAGCGGCGATCTGCAGCTCTGCCTGATACCAGCGCGAGGATACGCGTGCGTAACCGAGCTTCATGGCGTTGTCCTCCAGTTTTCTGATTGACTTTTGCACGCAATTTTGCACGGCTTGGGCATCAAGACACAAAAGGCGGAAAACCGCCAGTCCAGATGGGGAATATCAATGGCAGACAATCTTGAAATCAAGGGGCGCGATCCCTCTCTCTACAATGAAGACCTGGCCCCGATCCCGGTTTCGAAGCGGACCTGGGGATGGTTCGAGATCTTCAACGTGTGGGCCAATGACGTCCAGTCGCTGTTCGGCTACACGCTGGCCGCCTCGCTTTTCCTGACCTACGGGCTGAACGGCTGGAGCGTGTTCGCGGCCATCCTGATCGCCGGCTTTTTCGTGATGTGGCTCGTCAACATGATGGGCGAGCCCAGCGTGAAATACGGCATTCCCTTTCCGGTGATGGCGCGGGCCAGCATGGGCGTGCGAGGCGCGAATTTTCCCGCCATCGTGCGCGCGATTGTAGCCATCTTCTGGTACGGCGCGCAGACCTATTTCGCCTCGACGGCGGTCGCGCTGCTGATTCATGCCCTGACGGGCCCGGCGGAGGCGGACGCCGCGAAATTCCTCGGCCTGACGGGCGTTGACTGGGTCGCCTTCCTTCTGGTCTGGGTGTTTCAGATCTGGCTGTTCTGGAACGGCATCGAGTGGATCACCCGCTTCCTCAACTGGGCGGGACCTTTCGTCTACCTGGTGATGATCGTTCTGGCCGGCGTGATCTGGTACAAGGCCGGCAGCGGTCTCATGTCCGAAATGGGCAATATCTTCCAGGGCACGAGCAGCTACGAGGGATCGAGCTTCGGCGCCTTCATGGCGATCGTCGGTACCATGATCGCCTATTTCGCGGCGGTGGTGATCAACTACGGCGACTTCTCCCGTTTCGTGCGCAGCCAGTCGGAGATGAAGAAGGGCAACCTGCTCGGCCTGCCGCTCAACATCGCCTTCTTCTCCCTCATCGCTCTGGTCGTGACGGCCGGAACGGTGGCCGTCTTCGGTGAAAGCCTGACCGAGCCGACGGACATCATCGAACGCGTCAACTCGGTGCCGCTGACCATTGTCGCCGCGCTGATGTTCTTCGCCGCGACCGTTGGCATCAATCTCGTCGCGAACTTCATCCCGCCTGCCTACGATCTCGCCAACCTGATGCCGTCGAAGATCAATTTTCGTGTCGGCGGCCTGATCACGTCGGCCTTCGCGCTGGTCATCGGCGGGCTCTGGGTGTCGACGATCAGCCAGATCGGCATCTTCAACTTCGTCAACACGCTGGGCGCGATCCTGGCGCCGGTCTACGGCATCATGATTACCGACTACTACATGATCAAAGGAGGGAAGCTGGACGTGGAACAGCTCTTCTCCGCCGATGAGTCGGGCCTCTACTACTACGACAACGGCTGGAACCGCACCGCGCTGATCGCCTTCGGGCTGGCCGGCATCTTTTCCGTGGCAACGGTGTGGGTGCCGGCGCTTGCGGATCTCTCCGGCTTTGCCTGGGTCATCGGCGCCGTGCTTGGCGGCGGTCTCTACTTCGTGCTGGCCAGGCGCTGAGCCCGCGCGTCACCACTGAAACCGAAACGAACCGCGGCGGGATACCTGCCGCGGTTCACGCGACTGGGGGCGAAAGGCCCAGGCGGTCCCGGCCTGTCCGCGCTTGAAATGCATCTTGAAGTCTGTTTGCAGGTCCCGGCGAGAGGGGCCGTTTGCCGCGCATTCGGCGTGGCGGATCTCGCGCCCGCCCGGCACGGGCGCGCTCCTTCCGACCTTCCCTGTTGCCCCTGATCGGTCTCGCGCGTTCTTCATTGTGATGAAGGCGTGAGCGGCACGGCCGTCGTCTTTTTTGTGCGATGCGACATTTCTGGGGCTTGATATTTTGCAGTGCAGCGCGTCCACTCGCGGTGGCGGTGACGCGAAACCTTGCCAGTCCCTGCATGTCATGCTTCAGCCGCTCGGGAGATCTGGCTCCAAGGTGGAAGTGAGATCATGATCCAGTCCGATGCCGTTCCCACGCACCAGCCTGACACCCATGCGCCCGACATCGACCCGCCCGAGGGCCTGAGCAGCCGCGAGGCCGGGGCACGGCTCTCCGAGGTGGGCGAGAACGCCCTCGTGGAGCACCGGCGCACGCTGGCCGGCCGGCTCGTCGGGTTCCTGTGGGGGCCGATCCCCTGGATGATCGAGGCGGCGGCGCTGCTGTCGGCTATCCTCGGGCACTGGGAAGATCTCGCCATCATCCTCACCATGCTGGTGATCAACGCCGGCGTGGGGTTCTGGCAGGAATTCAAGGCCGACAACGAGATCGCGCTTCTGAGGCAGCGCCTTGCGCTGACCGCGCGCGTCAGGCGTGACGGGACGTGGCAGGACATCGAGGCCCGGCTGCTCGTGCCCGGCGACCTGGTCTTCGTGCGTCTGGGCGATGTGCTTCCGGCGGACCTGAAACTTGTCTCCGGTGCCTATCTGAGTGTCGACCAGTCGGCCCTGACCGGCGAGTCTCTGCCCGTGGAAAAAGGACCCGGCGACGAGGCCTGGTCCGGGTCGGTGGCGCGCCAGGGCGAGATGACCGGTGTCGTCACGGCCACCGGCATGAACACCTATTTCGGCAAGACCGCCGGGCTCGTGGAACAGGCGGACAGCGTCTCCCACTTCCAGAAGGCCGTGCTCAGGATCGGCAACTTCCTGATCCTTGTGACCGTCGCGCTGGTCGTGGTCATCGCCATCGCCGGCCTGTTTCGCGCGGACCCGTTCCTGGAAACGCTGCAGTTCGCGCTGATCCTCACCGTCGCCTCGATCCCGGTCGCGCTTCCCGCCGTGCTTTCGGTCACCATGGCGGTGGGGGCCGAGCGGCTCGCCCGGTTCAAGGCCATCGTCTCGCGGCTCGTCTCCATCGAGGAAATGGCGGGCATGGACATCCTGTGTTCCGACAAGACGGGCACGCTGACGAAGAACCGGCTGACGCTGGGCGCCTCGCAGCCGGCGGAGGGCGTGAGCGAGGAGGATCTCCTGCGTGTCGCAGCCCTGGCCTGCGAGCGCGATGCGCCCGACGCGATCGATACGGCGATCCTGGCGCGCGTCCCGCAGGCGGGCGCGGACGACAGGGTGACGGCCTTTCATCCTTTCGACCCCGTCGGCAAGCGGGCGGAGGCGGAGGTTTCGGGCCCCTCTGGCGCCTATGCCGCCAGCAAGGGCGCGCCGCAGGTGATGGTTACGCTGTGTGGCCTGCCGGCGGAGGATGCGCGGCGCTGGGCCGAGGCGGTGGATGCCGCCGCGGCGCGCGGCTTTCGCGCGCTGGGTGTCGCGCGCAAGGACGCGGAGACCGGCTGGCGGTTTCTCGGGCTTCTGACGCTCTTCGATCCGCCGCGCGAGGACAGCGCGCGGACAATCGCGGAGGCGCGGGAGCTCGGCATCGACATCAAGATGATCACCGGCGACCACGAGGCCATCGCCCGCGAGGTCGCGGGGCAGGTGGGGCTGGGCACCCGCATCGCCGTGGCGGAGGACCTCTTCGGCCCCGACGGCGAGGTGGCGGGAACGGGCGGGCGGACGCTCGACGAGGTCAACGGCATCGCGCGCGTGTTTCCCGAGCACAAGTACCGGATCGTCAGAGCCTTGCAGGACGAGGGTCACATCGTCGGAATGACCGGCGACGGGGTGAACGACGCGCCCGCGCTGAAGCAGGCAAGCGTCGGCATCGCCGTCAGCGGGGCGACGGACGCGGCCCGCGCCGCCGCCGATCTGGTGCTCACCGGCGAGGGGCTCTCCGTCATCACGACGGCGGTCGAGCAGGCACGCCAGATCTTCGAGCGCATGACGAGCTACGCCATCTACCGCATCGCCGAGACCCTGCGCCTCCTGCTGTTCATGACGCTGTCGATCCTCGTCTTCGACTTCTATCCGGTGACGGCGGTCATGGTTGTGCTTCTGGCGCTGCTGAACGACCTGCCGATCATGGCCATCGCCTATGACAATGCGCCGGTGGCGCGCGCGCCGGTGCGCTGGGACATGGGGCGCGTCCTCACGATCGCCAGCGTTCTGGGCGTTTACGGCGTCATCGAGAGCTTCGTCCTCTTCTGGGTCCTGCGGGACTACATGAACCTGGCGCCGGACATGGTGCAGGCGCTGATCTTCCTGAAGCTGCTCGTTTCCGGCCACATGACCATCTACCTGACCCGCAACAGCGGTTTCGTGTGGGAAAAGCCCTGGCCGAGCTGGAAGCTGGTCGTGCCGTCCGAGGCCACCCAGCTCGCCGGAACGCTGATCGTGGTCTACGGGCTCTTCATGGCGCCAACCGGCTGGGGGCCGGCGCTTCTGGTGTGGGCCTACGCTCTCGTGTCCTTCCTGCTCGCCAGCGCGGTGAAGGTCGGTGTCCTGCGGCTTCTGCGGCGCGGAAGCCTGCGCCACCGCCGGCATCTCGCGCGGGTGAGCGCGCATCTCGGTCGCTGACACGCGCGGCGATCCGGTTCCTGAGGAGACTGCCATGACATCGACCCGACATCATGCGACGCACGGAAAGAAGGGCGCCGCCGCCACGCCCGCCACGCCGACGTTCATTCCCGCCTTCTGGCCCATGCAGCTTGCGGCGAAGATGGTGGAGGAGGGGCTGGACATCGCCGCGCGCAACGCCGCTTTCGCCCATGAGGCGGTGAAGCTTCAGGGCGGCATCGCGCCGAAGCTTGCCACGCAAAACCGGGTGCGGCTGGAGCTGCGCACCATGCAGCTTCGCGACTACGGCGATCCCGATGCCGGCGGCATCCCGACGCTCGTGGATGCCCCGCACGCCGGCCACACCGCCATGATCGCCGACTATGCGCCGGGCCAGAGCCTGATCTCGACGCTGCTGGAGAACGGCCATTCCCATGTGGCGCTGACCGACTGGCGCACCGCGACGCCCGACATGAAGGATCTCGAGATCGACAACTATCTCGAGGAGGTTCTCGCGGCCATCGAGGATCTCGGCGGGCGGGGCAACCTGGTCGGCCTGTGCCAGGGCGGATGGGTCTCGGCGATGATCGCCGCGCGCTTCCCCGAGAAGGTGAACACGCTGGTGCTCGCCGGCGCGCCCATCGACACGGATGCCGGCGACGGGCCCATCCGCAAGATGGTGCAATCCTCGCCGCTCTCGTTCTACGAGGAACTGGTCGCGCTCGGCGACGGCCTGATGCTCGGCTCCTTCATGCTGCAGGGCTGGAAGAACATGCATCCCGAGCAGCATTATTTCGAGGAATTCGTCGACCTCTACGAGCACATCGACGATCCCGCCTATATTGCCAAGAAGGAAACCTTCGAGAGCTGGTACGAGAACCCCATCGACCTGCCGGGGCGCTGGTACCTGCAGGTGATCGAACAGCTCTTCCAGCAAAACAGGCTGGCGAAGGGCGAGTTCGTGGCGCTGGGCCGCAAGCTCGACCTCAAGGCGATCACATGCCCGGTGTATCTTCTTGGAGGCGCGGCGGACGACATCACCACGCCGGAGCAGGTGCTGAACGCGGCCGGTCTCGTGGGCACGCCCGACGGCGAGATCGAAAGCAAGGTCGTTCCCGGCGGTCATATCGGCCTGTTCATGGGCTCGCACACGCTGACGGAGCACTGGCCCGGCATCGCGCGCTGGATCGCGCAACGCTCGGCCTGACGGACACTTCGGCCCGGGAGACGAAAAAGGCCCGGGCCGCTGGCAGGGCGGTCCGGGCAGTCGGGCAATTGCCTGGCGGCGCGGAACGGGCCGGTCCGCGTGCCGGATTATTCAGCCGGGCTTGCCAGCACCTTGCGGAACGGCAGCGCGACTTCGTTCCCCTCGCTCGGATCGTCGGGCACGATGCGCGCGAGGACCAGGCTCACGCAGGCCATGCCGGCACCGATCAGGAAGACGGCGGCAGGCGAAACGAGCCAGATCAGGCCGAAAGCCGCCGGAATGACCACTGCCGCGATGTGGTTGATGGTGAAGGCCACACCGGCGGTCGGCGCGATGTCGGCCGGATCGGCGATCTTCTGGAAGTAGGTCTTCATTGCGATCGCCACGGCGAAGAAGGCGTGGTCGACCACGTAGAGCGCTGCCGCCAGGTGGGCGTTGGTGACGAAGGCGTAGGTCAGGAAGACGCCGATCAGGCCGACGTATTCCACCGTCAGCGCGGTCTTTTCGCCGACCTTGCCGATCCAGGATCCGATCTTGGGCGCCAGCAGCATGTTGAAGGTGCCGTTGATCAGGAAAAGGCCGGCGACCTCGTGCACGTCGTAGCCGAAGCGCTCCACCATGAGGAAGCCCGCGAAGACGGTGAAGATCTGCCGCCGCGCGCCGCCCATGAAGGTCAGGGCGTAGTAGAGCCAGTAGCGGCGGCGCAGCACCAGCTTCTTGCGCTGGGGCACGCCCTCGCGAAATTGCGGGAAGGCGACCAGCAGGAAACCGAGCACCACCAGCGTCAGCACGCCCGCGATCAGGAACACGGTCGAGAAATGCAGCTCGAACGTCTTCCAGGCAATGAAGATGATGCCGTAGGCCACGAGTTGCGCGAAGGCGCCGACGGCCAGGATCTTGCCCATGCCGGCGGCGGCCTTCTCCTTGGGAAGCCACTGCAGCGAGAGCGACTGGTTCATCGTCTCGTAGTAGTGGAAGCCCACCGACATGACGAATGTGGTCAGGTAGAAGCCCCAGGTGGTGGGGAAGTAGCCGGTCGCGGCGACGCCGATGCCCAGGAACGCGAGCGAGACATAGGCGAGCGTCTGCTCGCGCATGACCAGCAGCACGTAGATCGCCGTAAAGGCGAGGAAACCGGGAATTTCGCGGATCGACTGCTGAATGCCGATCTCGCGGCCCGTGAAGCCGAGCTCGTGCACGGCGAAATTGTTCATCAGGTTCCACCAGGCAGCAAAGGAAAGCTGCATGGCGGCGGCCATGATCATCAGCAGCATCAAGGGCGAACGCCAGCCGGTGCCGGACGGGATCCCGTTCGGCGGACGGGAGCCGGGAACGGTGGCGCCGGCCTCCTGATAGGCGGTCGAGGGAGCGGGGCCACCCGACGGCGGCGTGCCGGCGGTCGGGGTCCCGACGGGGGGATGCGTCATCGCGCGTTTCCTCGGTATCGAATGCGGCGGCCAGCTTGCGGAATGAAACGCCAGCCAGCCATCAGTGTTTTCACTGTGATACCCGATGGACCCGTTTGCGTGTTATCGCCATTTTGTCAGATTGTATCTTTGAGACGACAGGTGACGGGCCTGCCGGAGCAGGCCCGTCGGTGTCAGGTTGGCTACGGGCGATCAGCCGCAAGCCGGCCGGGCTGCGGCGGCAGGGGCGGTGTCGACGCCCGCGACGACGGTGATCGCGCCCAGGACCAGCACGGACCCGCTGGCAAGGAACAGGCTCTGGACGCCGTTCAGGTCGAGGATCAGCCCGCCGAAGGCCGCGCCGAGGGCGATAGCCATGTTGATTGCCGCTACCAGCAGGCCGCCCGCGCTTTCGGCTTCCTCCGGGGCATGGCGTGAAACCCACGCCGACCAGGCCACCGGCACCGTGCCGAAGGCGAGCCCCCAAAGCGAGATCAGGGCCAGGTCGACGACGAAGGTGCCGCCTGCCGTGGCGAGCAGGACCGCAAGGGCCGCGATTGTCAGGGGCATGATGGCGAGCGTCAGCAGGAGCGAGCGTGCCACCAGCATGCTGCCCAGGTAGTTGCCGATGAAGTTGGCGACCCCGAAGGCGAGTAGTGTCGCGGAAATCGCGGTGATGCCGATGCCCGTGACCGTCTCGAGGAACGGACGGATGTAGGTGAACAGCGACATGTGGCCGCCGAACACCATGAGAACGGCCAGCATGGCAAGAGCGGTCCGTCGGCGAGAAATCATCTCAACCAGCATGCCGAAACGCGCCCGCCCGCGCGGCGGCAGGGGAGGCAGGGTGGCGAACTGGAACGCGAAGACCGCGAGGCCCAGCCCGGCTGCGCCGGCGAAGACGACCCGCCAGCCGAACAGGTCGCCGACGTAGCTGCCGACCGGGGCGGCGAGGATGGTCGCCGCGGAAATGCCGGACACCATGACCGACAGGGCCTTCGGCACGCTGGTTTCCGGCACGAGGCGCATGACGATGGCCGTGGAAAGGGACCAGAAGCCGCCAAGGGCGGCGCCCAGCACGAGGCGTCCGGCAAGCAGCACCTCGACACTGGTCGAAAAGGCCACGACCAGGTTGGAAAGCACCAGCAGCAGCGAAAGGCCGAGCAGCACCTTGCGCCTGTCGATCGTGCGGGTGAAGGCCGCGATGGTCAGGCTCGCGACCACGCCCATCGTCGCCGTTGCGGTGACGGCCTGGCCGGCAACGCCCTTGCTGATCGCGAGGTCGCTTGCCATCGGCGTCAGAAGGCTTGCGGGGAGGAACTCGGCGCCAACGAGACCGAAGACGCCGAGGCTCATGGAAAAGACCGCCGCCCAGGCAGCCGTCATGGATGCCGCCGGTGCGCCGGCGGCGTGTTCGCCATTCATGTGAGGTTCCCATCGTGAGGACTGTTGTTGGGCGTTTAGATGGGTGGCGATTCCGGACGAACCATGCCACATATCTTCAAAAGTTTGACTGAAAGTCCGGAACTGGCCTCATGATACCAAATCCCTCCGATCCCATCGGCGAGTTGCTCATGGGCATGAGGATGCGTGGTGCGAGTTACAGCAAGCTGCATCTCGCGCCAACCTCGGGCGTCGCGTTTCCCGCTTGCACGCGTGCGAGGTTCCACTTCATCGCCTGCGGAACGGGGCTTCTGGAGACCGGGACGGGGGAGACGATGCCGGTGTCCTGCGGCGACGCGGTGCTGCTGCCGCATGGCGGCGCACATGTGTTGATGTCGCGAGCGGGGGGCGTGGTCCGGCCCTTCGAGAGTTTCGAGACGATGCCCCTGTGTCCGGGCATGTGCGCGCTCGGGACCGGACCGGAGGTCGGAGACGGTTCTTCGGATGGCGATGTTCTCGTGTTTTCCGCCGAGATGGAGTTCGAGTTCGACACGCTGCATCCGCTTACCGCGCTGATGCCTCGCGTCCTGCATGTCGGTCCCGCTCCGGGCGAGGAGCCGGAGGTTCGCCCGCTGCTTGATGCGATGGAGCGGGAAATGTTCGCCAACCGCGCCGGCACGGCCGGCATCCTTGCGCGGCTTGCCGAGGTCATCGCCGCGTCCGTGGTTCGAAACTGGGTCGAATGCGGCTGTGGCGACGCGACCGGCTGGGTCGCGGCCTTGCGGGACGAGAGGCTTGGCCGGGTTCTCGCGGCCCTCCACCGCGATCCGGGGCGTGACTGGACGCTTGCCGAGATGGCGACGGCGATGGGAAGCTCGCGCTCGGTTTTCGCCGAGCGGTTCGCGGCGGCGACCGGCACCACGCCGCTGCGATATGTGGCGGCGCTGCGAATGCGGCTTGCCGAACAGTGGCTGTCGCGCGACCGGCGACCGATCGACGTGGTTGCCCGGGAACTCGGCTACCAGTCGCAGGCAGCCTTCAGCCGGGCCTACAAGCGGGTGACCGGACGCTCGCCCGGTCAGTCCCGGAATGCGAGGTAGCGACATTGCCTTCGCGTCGGGACTGCGGGGCGCGCGCGATGGCACCGCCGGCGCATTGGCTGTAGGCTTGCCGGCACGTGTTTTCCTGCTTCCAAGGTCCCATGATCCACCCCCTGCGCCAGGAGCGGTTTCCCGAGGAGCATCCCGACCCGATCATATCCTTCGTCGGGCTGGAGGCGGCGGGCGGCATGACGCAGCCTCATTCGCACGGCCGCGCGCAGCTCTTTCACATCACCAGGGGATCGGTGACGGTGATGACGCAGGCCGGAAGTTTCGTCGTGCCGCCGGAGCGCGCGATCTTCATTCCCCCCGGGATCACCCACAATTCGATCTATCATACCGAAACCGAGGTGCGGTTTCTCTACATGCGTCCGGAGCGGCTTCCGGCCATGCCCGACCGGCCTTTCGTGGTGCAGGTGACGCCGCTTCTGCGCGAGCTGATCCTGGGCTTCATGCGTGCCGCGCCCGACTATCCCGACGACGGGCCGACCGCGCGGCTTTCCGCCGTTCTGGTCGACCAGATCGCGGCCTCGCATGTCGCGCCGCTGCATCTTCCCATGCCCGACGGCGAAAGATTGCGCGCGGCCCTTGCCCCGCTTGTCGAGGACCCGGCGGCGAACCTTTCGGCCGAAACGCTCGCGGCACGCGCGAACCTGTCGCTGCGGTCCTTCGAACGTCACTTCTCGGCCCAGACCGGGCTGACCTTCCGTGCCTGGCGCCGGCAGGCGCGGTTGATGAAGGCGGTCGAGCTGCTTGCCCAGGGAGTTGCGGTCGGGGAGGTCGCCGACCGCCTCGGCTACGAGGGGCCGAGCGCTTTCGTCGCCACCTTCAAGAAAGCCTTCGGCGTCACGCCCGGGCGCTATTTCGAGGGCACCTGAAGCGGGCTCCCGCTCAGCCGGTCTCGCGGATCGGCAGCGGCCGCTGTTCCTCGATCGCTTCCATGGCGAAATAGGAGGTGACGGAATCCAGTTCCACCCCGGCGATCAGCTTCTGGTACACTGCGTCGTAGTTCGCCATGTCGCGGGTCACCACCTTGAGCAGGTAGTCGTAGTCGCCCCCGATGCGGAAGAAGTCGATCACCTCCGGGATCGTCGAGACATGGGCCCGGAACCGCTTCAGCCAGTCGAGCGAGTGGTGGCGCGTGCGAACCATGACGAAGACGACCAGGTCGAGGCCCAGCTTCTCGCGGTCGAGGCGCGTCGTCTGGCCGGTGATCACACCGGCCTTCTTGAGCGCCTGGACGCGGTTCCAGCAGGCGTTCGGCGACAGGTTCACCAGTTCCGCAAGGGCACGCTGGGTGAGCGTTCCGTCGCGCTGAAGCAGGCGCAGAATGGCGGCGTTGAAGCGGTCGATCATTATCCCCGTCCTGACCGGCCCTGATCGACCGGATTCATCGAGTTTCGCAAAATTCTGGCACAAAAAGAGACAAAATCCGGCCTATCGCAAGACAGAATTTGCAAAATCCCTGTCGCTTCCGCGCAATGGGCGCCTGGTCCATGCGCGGGCATATTCCGGAGACCGTTCATGATCCTCGCCCGCTTCGCCGAGAGCCTGCCTGCCGGCACGGCGCTGCTTCCCGCTCTCAGGGCCGGCGTCATCGGTGAGGGACAGGCGTTTCAGGGCCCCTTCGGCGAACGTCGCCTCGTCTACGCCGACTACACGGCTTCCGGGCGGGCGCTTGCCCAGATCGAGAGCTTCGTCGCCGGGGAAATCCTGCCGTTTTATGCCAACAGCCACACGGAAGCCTCCTTCTGCGGCTCGTTCATGACCCGCGCGCGGGCCGAGGCGCGTTCGGTGATTGCGCGGGAGTTGAACGCGGGGCCGGGGATTTCCGTGATTTTCGCGGGGGCCGGCGCAACGGCGGGGATAAACCGGCTGGTGGCCCTGCTTCTCCCCGCCCGCGACGAAATGGCGGCGACAGGTGAGCGGCCCCTGGTGATCCACGGTCCCTATGAGCACCATTCCAACATTCTCCCCTGGCGCGAAAGCGGGGCCGAGGTCATCGAGATCGGCGAGGGGCCGGACGGCGGTCCGGACATGGAAGCGCTGAGGGCGGCCCTTGACGGGGCCGGCAAGGGCCGCCGGATCGTCGGTGCCTTCTCCGCGGCCTCGAACGTCACCGGAATTGTCACGGATGTCGTTGAAGTCACAAGGCTTCTGAAGTCCTTTGGCGCATTGGCCGTCTGGGACTACGCCGGCGGCGGGCCCTATCTGCCGATCGACATGGCACCGGCGCCGGACGCTCTCATCGACGCGATTGTCGTGTCGCCGCACAAGTTTCCGGGTGGACCCGCGGCCTCCGGCGTGCTGGCCCTGCGCGAGAGCGCGGTCCTGCGCAAGCAGCCGTCCTGGCCGGGTGGTGGCACCGTTTCCTTCGTCTCTCCCTGGGGGGAGGACTATTCCGGTTCGCTCGTCGCGCGCGAGGAGGCCGGAACGCCGGACATGCTCGGGGACATTCGCGCGGCGCTTGCCTTCCTGGTGAAGCGCGCGGTGGGGGTCGAGACCATCGTCGCGCGCGACAAGGATCTGGCAGAAAAGGCGTTCGCGGCCTGGGACAAGGTTCCGGAAATCGAGGTCCTGGCGGGGGACAGGCGGAACCGGCTGCCGATCTTCTCGTTCCGGGTGAAGGATCCCGCGGGCGGGTATATCCACCAGCAACTCGTGACGCGGATGCTGTCGGACCACTACGGCATTCAGGCGCGTGGCGGATGTGCCTGCGCCGGGCCCTACGCGCATCGCCTGCTCGGCATCGACGAGGCCGCCTCGACGGCGCTTCGCGCCGCCATCGCCGCCGGCAACGAGATCGAGAAGCCGGGCTGGTGCCGGCTCAACCTCTCCTGGCTCTGCGATGATGAGACGGCGAGCTATATCATTGACAGTGTTGCGGAACTTGCCGGGCGGGCCGGAAGCCTCAAGCCGCTTTACACATGTGATCCGGCGACCGCGCGGTTCGCGGTCGCCGGCTGAGGTGGGCGCTGCCTCAGGCGGCGCGAACCGTTGCGAGGAAGGTGTCGACCTCGCTGCGCAGGCGCTCCGCCTGGGTCGAAAGCTCGTTGGCCGAGGCCAGGAGCTGGGTGCTCGACGCGCCGGTTTCCTGCGCGGCCGAGTTCACCATCACGATGTTCGAGCTGACCTCGGACATGCCGCTGGCGACCTGCTCGATGTTGCCCGCGATCTCCTGCGTTGCCGCGCTCTGCTGCGTCACCGCGCCGGAGATGGCGGTCGAGACGTTGCTCATCTCGCGGACCGTGCGGCCGATCTCGGTGATCGCGGAAACGGTGCCACGGGTCGAGGCCTGGATGCCCTTGATCTGGCCGCCGATCTCTTCCGTGGCGCGCGCCGTCTGGTTTGCCAGTGACTTGACCTCGGCGGCGACCACCGCGAAGCCCTTTCCGGCCTCGCCGGCACGGGCCGCCTCGATCGTCGCGTTGAGCGCCAGAAGGTTGGTCTGCTCGGCGATGTCGGTGATGAGCGCGATGACCTCGCCGATCCGGTCGGCGGCGGTGGAAAGCTCGCCCACCTTGACGTTGGTCGCGTCGATGTTCTCGACCGCCGTCTGGGAGATCGACTGGGATTCGTCCACCTGACGGCCGATCTCCGAAATCGAGCTGGTCAGTTCCTCGGCGGCGCCCGAAACCGCCTGCACGTTGCAGCTTGCCTCCTCGGCGGCCGAGGCGACGACCTGGGAGCGCTGCGAAGTCGCGTCCGCGCCCTCCGACAGGCTGTGCGCGGCGGCAAGCATCTCGGTCGCGGCCGAGGCGACCGTCTCCACGATGCCGCCGATGGCGTGCTCGAACTCGTTGGCGAGCTTTTCCCGGGCCACGCGGGCCTCGGCATCGAGGCGTGCCTTGGCTTCCGCCTGCTCCGCCTCGAGCCGCTTCACCTCGACGGCATTGTCCTTGAACACCTGGACGGCCGCAGCCATCTCGCCAATCTCGTCCTTGCGGGTCGTGTCCGGGATCTCGATGGAGAGGTCGCCGCCGGCGATCTCGCGCATGACGCCGCTCATGCGGCCGATGGGCTTCGAGATCGTACGGGCGAAGAGGAAACCGCCGACGCCCATGACGAGCACCACGATGCCGCCGATAAGCGCGAAGCGGAGTGCCATCGCGTTGATCGGAGCCTGGATCTCGGCCATGTCGATCTCGGACAGAAGCGCCCAGTTCGTTCCCTCGAAGGTGAGGGGTGTGTAGGAGGCGAGCACCGGCTGGCCGCGATAGTCGGTCGAGATCGCGACGTCGCTCTTGCCGGCGAGCGCGTTGCGCACCGATGGCGTGTCCGACTTGCGGTTCAGGATCGAGGAGGGGGCTCCCTTTTCGCGGAAACGGCTCTCGGAGCGCATCAGGAAGTCGGTGCCCACGATGTAGCTTTCGCCGGTTTTGCCCAGGCCGATGGCATTGTTCATGATCGCGTTGATGCGATCGATGGGCATTTGGAACACGAGCGCGCCCTCGAAGGCGCCGGAGGCGTCATGGATCGGCGATGCAATGAAGCTCGCAGGCGCATCCGCCGATGGGGCATAGGGCGCGAAGTCGACGAAGGCCGCGGTTCCGGCCCCGGGATTGGCGACAACCTTGGCGAAAACCTCCGCAAGACCGCTGTTGCGCCACTCGCCGGTCTTCAGGTTGGTGCCGTAGTCCGGCTCCTTGAACACCGAGTAGACGACGTTTCCGGCCGCATCGAGCAGGAAGACGTCGTAGTAGCCGCGCGTCTGCTGCACCTGGCGCAGCCAGGGATGGAAGGAGGCGTGGGCCTGCGAATACGCGGACCCGTCACCGGCCGCGTCGAGTTTGTGCTTCTGGCCGGTGGGATGCGGGTTGTCGCCGATGTAGGCCTTTCGCAGGGCGTCATTGGCGCCGCTGCCGGCCTGCGTTTCGCCGTAGGTGTCCCGCATCCGTTCGAGGGCAGTACGCACCGTGTCGTTCGCCGCAAGCAGCTTGAGGTCGTCGTCGATGCTGGCCAGATAGCTCGAGATTTCGGACTTTCTGGACGCGGCGGTCGCGCGCATGGACTCAAGCGAGGCATTGAACATGCCCTCGCGCGAGGCCTGGTAGCCCACAATCGCGGTGATCGCCGTCGCGGCCGCCACCGCGAATCCCACCAGGAGCGGGATCTTGTGCGAGATGCGAAGTGATTTCATGCCAGTGCCGCCTTTTCCAGCAGGTTATTCATCGGCACTAATGACACTGTTCCCTTGCGTAGTTGTTAAACAATAATAATAAATGTATTGGTATTTATGTGTATGCTTATGGTTGTATCTAATCCCTTTGGCTAGGCTGATTTCGAGATTTTAGCGGCTCAGGTCTTTCATGGCCTCGTCGAGGCCCTCAAGCGTCATGGGATAGTGGCGCCCTTCCATGAGCGTGCGGATCATCTGGATCGAATGGGTGTAGGACCAGTGCCGCTCGGCGACGGGGTTCAGCCACACCGACTTCGGGTAATGGCTTGTCAGTCGCTCCATCCAGACCGAACCGGCCTCCTCGTTCCAGTGCTCCACCGATCCGCCGGCATAGGCGATCTCATAGGGGCTCATGGAGGCGTCACCGACGAAGATCAGCTTGTAGTCGGGGCCGTATTTGTGCAGCACGTCCCAGGTCGGGATGCGTTCCGAGTGGCGGCGGGCGTTGTTCTTCCACACGAACTCGTAAGGGCAATTGTGGAAATAGAAGTATTCCAGTACCTTGAACTCGGTGCGGGCGGCGGAGAACAGTTCCTCGCAGACGCGGATGTGATCGTCCATCGAGCCGCCGATGTCGAAGAACAGCAGAACCTTCACCGCGTTGCGTCGTTCGGGGCGCATTCGGATGTCCAGCAGGCCCTTGTGGGCTGTGGAGCGGATCGTGTCGTCGAGGTCGAGTTCCTCGGCCGCGCCCTGTCGGGCGAAGCGGCGCAGGCGTTTCAGCGCGACCTTGATGTTGCGGGTGCCCAGTTCGACGGTGTCGTCGAGATCGCGGAAGCTGCGCTGGTCCCAGACCTTGACCGCGCGCCGGTGCCTGCTCCGGTCCTGGCCGATGCGCACGCCTTCCGGATTGTAGCCGTAGGCGCCGAAGGGTGAGGTGCCGGCGGTGCCGATCCACTTCGAGCCGCCCTGGTGGCGGTCCTTCTGTTCCCTGAGGCGTTCGCGCAAGGTTTCCATGAGTTTCTCGAAGCCGCCCAGGGCCTCGATCTGGGCCTTTTCCTCCTCCGAAAGGTGTTTCTCGGCGAGCTTGCGCAGCCACTCCTCGGGGATGGATTCCGCCTCTATTGCCTCGCCCAGCTCGAGACCCTTGAAGGTCTCGCCAAACACCCGGTCGAACTTGTCGAGATTGGCCTCGTTCTTCACCAGAAGCGCGCGGGCGAGATAATAGAAATCTTCGACCTGCTTTTCGGCGAGGTCGGCCTCCAGCGCTTCCATCAGCGTCAGGTACTCGCGCAGGGAAACCGGAACGCCCGCACCGCGCAGGTTGGTCAGGAACGTAATGAACATGCCACGTTTATAGGAGAGCGCGCGGCGTCTTGCCAGCCGCTTGCCGTCGCGCGCCCGCGTTCGGGCTTCCCTATCCGGCGAGCTTGCCGAGAAGCGCGGAGAGGTCGGCGTCTTCCATCTTCAGCGTGACACGCTCGCCGGAGCCGGAAAGCGTCTTGAAGCGGGCACCCATCAGGTTCTCGCCGATCACGTCGGCCAGAACCGATGGAGACATGTCGTTGATCTCGATATTGAAAGTGCCGCCCAATTCCTTCGGGTCGATCGCCGTCGCGGAGCTTTCGCACCATGTGGTGCATTCGCCGGTGTCGTGATTGTAGATCGCGGCACATCCGTTCGGGCAAGTGATCGAGCACCCATGCCCGGCGTTGCAGGTTGCCATGACGAAATTCCTTTCTTGCAATTGCGGTAAACATGCCGAGCGCGAAAACAGGATGAAATTACCTTGCGTCAGCTTTTTGAATTTACGCCTCTGAATTGCAAGAGTCAAAATTGCTCTCCCTGAATTGCCTCCGGCCTCAAGGTGCCCTTGGCGCCTCGCGGCGCCCTTCGGCCGTCTCGATCAGGGCACGTGCCTCGGGATCGGAGCGGAAGAGTTCTCCCATGACATCGGAAACGGCGGGGCCGCCGCCATCGACAAAGGGCGCGGGGCGGCACACGGCGATGGCGGCAATGCCGACACGGGCGGTCAAAAGGCCGTTGATGACGCCTTCGCCCAGACGGGCCGAAAGCCGTGCCGCGATGCCGTGGCCCAGCAACTGGGAGACGAGGCTGTCGCCGGCCGCCATGCCGCCCGTCATCGCAAGATGGGCCGCGACGTGGCGGGCAAGACGGAGGAAGCCGAAAAAGCCCGGGCGTCCGCCGTAGAGGGTGGCCAGCCGGCGCATGATGCGCAGGTTTTCAAGAAGCACCACGGCGAGATCGAGCGCCGCACGCGGAGAGACGGCCGTGACCACCGACACGCGCTTGACGCTGTCGCGCACGATGCGCACCGCGCGTGCGTCGAGCGGCGCGAGCAGCTCGCGTTCGGCAAGGCGGACGAGATCGCGCCCGTCGATGACCTCCGCCAGATGGGCCTTCAGGGCCGCGCGGCCGCCGGCGGTGTCCGGGCGGTCGCCATAGAGCGCGACGAGGTCGGCCAGACCCTTGCGGGCCGTGCGTTCGTCGTCCGCCTCGGCGGCGCTTGCAAGCGTTACGCGGGTGTCGTCGATCCTGCGCAAGCGCATGAGGCCGAAGACCTCGCGCAGGACCAGGCCGAAAGCCGCCAGAACGGCCAGTGCCGCAAGCGCCACGCCGAACCAGCCCAGCCAGTCCGTGCGCGAGAAAAGATCGCGAATGAGCGCGTCGACCGAGATGCCTACGGCGAGTGAGGCGAGGCCACCGAGCCCGGCCATGAGCCAGCGTCCCCAGTGGATGCCACGCCGTTCCGGCAGCGCCCGGGCCTCTTGTCCGGCATCGAAGGCGTGTGCGTCGGCCTGTGGGTCGACGCTCTCCTCGACACGCGGTCCGCCACTGCCGGGCCGCACGGTGTCGAGGCGCACGGCACGAGGCGCGCGGGGCTTTCTGACGGTGTCGTCGCGGGGGCGTTCGCTCATGCGAGACGGTCTCCGATCAGGAACTGAAGGGCACGATCAAGGCGGATGTGGGGGAGGGAGAGCGTCATGCCCTCGGCGGTCCGCTGGAGCTCTGGCGGACGAAAGCGCACGTAGCGCACGCCGGCCCCGGCTGGAGCCGCGCCGCTGGCGAACAGCCTTTCGGGATCGTCGGGAAGGTCTCCAGGAAAGAGGGCGATCTCGGTCTTTCCATCATAGGTCTCGCCATCGACCCGCTCGCCGGCAAGCGGCGTGCCGAGGATCGCCGGCATGGCTTCGCCGTCATGGGTAAGCGTTGCCTCGCGTGTGGCGCGGATCGCGGCGAGAGCCAGCACGTCGACCTCCGCGCCACTGTATTCGGCCCGTTCGATCGCGCGTGCGACGAGGCGGCGAAGCACCGCCTCAAGGCGGTCGTGGTCGGCACGGTTGAGGTGGTCCGCCTTGGTCGCGGCGAAGAGGATCCGGTCGATCCGGCGCACGAAAACCGAAAACAGCCGCGACACGCGGCCGGGGCGGAAGGCGGCCAGGATCTCGGCGAGCGCGGTTTCCAGATCCGCAAGTGCCTCGGGACCGGCGTTCAGCGCATTCAGGGCGTCGACGAGCACGATCTGGCGGTCGAGGCGGGCGAAGTGATCGCGAAAGAAGGGGCGCACCACATGCTTGCGGTAGCTCTCGTAGCGGCGCTCCATCATGGCCGCGAGCGAGCCGGCGGGCAGGGCTCCCTCGTGAGCCGACAGGTCCAGCGGCGCGAAGGTCAGCGCCGGGGAACCTTCCAGGTCGCCGGGCATGAGAAAGCGGCCCGGCGGCAGCATGGACAGCGCGTGTTCGTCCGCCCGGCAGGCGGCAAGGAAACGCGTGTAGAGTTCGGCAAGGCGGCGTGCGTCGGCCTCCTGCGCAGGGGCAAGCGGGTCGACGGATTGCAGCTCGCGCAGGTAGTCGGCGGCGATGGCATGGCGCCCGTCGGCGCGGGCCCGCCCGACCGCCTCCCCGGCGAAGGTGCGGTAGTCCTTGCCCAGAAGCGGCAGGTCGAGGAGCCATTCGCCGGGATAGTCGACGATGTCGAGGTGCAGGCGCCCGCGTCCGAGCGCGCGGTTGAAGAAGCTCGCGGACTCATAGTCGATGGTCAGGCGCAACTCGGAGATCTGCCGCGTCGACTGGGGCCAGAGCCGTTCGTCGAGCAGGGTGGAGACATGGGCCTCGACGTCGAAACGGGGCACCTCGTCGTCGGGCTGGGGTTCTAGCCGCGCACCGGTGACGCGTCCCTGGGACGCCGCCTCGAACAGGGGCAGGCGACCGCCGTGAACGAGATTGTGGACCAGTGCCGTGATGAAGACGGTCTTGCCGGCACGCGACAGGCCCGTCACGCCAAGGCGGACGGAGGGCGTGCCAAGGTCGCCGACGGCATCGGTCAGGTTCTCGAACGAGTGGCGAAGATCGTCGCCGAAACGCGTCAGGAAGGTGTCTTGCGTCAATGTCTTTCTCCGCACCGCCATGTGGGGAGGGGCCGTCGGGCGTGCAAGTTCGGCCCGTCAGACGCTGTCGGGAAGGGCGGAAAGGCGATCGGGCGCCGGCAGGTGGCGGGGCTGGGCAAGGGCGGCCAGGCGGGCGCAGCCGGGGCGGACGTCGCGCCAGTCCCCGACGGCGAGATCCAGCACGGCGAGCGTGGCGGTCGGATACTTGCGCATGACGGCATCGAGAAGGCCGCGCTCGCTCTGGCCGGCAAGTTCCAGGACGGTGTCCTGGCAGGCGGGATTGTGGCCGACAACCATGAGGCAACGGGCGTCGCCGCCCTGGGTCTGCAGGATGTCGAGATAGCCGAGGTCGCCGTCGTCATACAGCGCCTGGGGCATGTCCGTTTCCGCGGGTGGGGGGAGGTGCGGCAACACCAGTTCGAGCGTCTGGCGGGTGCGCAGGGCGGGTGAACACAGGACCTTGTCGGGCGTGAGCCCATGGGTTGCCATATGGGCGCCGACGAGGGGCGCGGCCTTGCGTCCGCGCGCGTTCAGGGGGCGGTCGAAGTCGCGCGATGCCCCGCTGGTCCAGTCGGACTTTGCATGGCGGAGCACGAGCAATCGCAACATCTGGCTTCTCCAAGAGCGGTGGGCGTCGCGACCCGCGGCGCATGATCCTGCGGGATCTAACCACAGCCGGCGGGTCGCGTCTTGCATCTTAGGGCGTGGTGGCGGGATCGCCCGATCGATATTCGAGCAGGTCGCCGGGCTGGCACTCAAGAACCTCGCAGATGCGTTCGAGCGTGTCGAAGCGGACGCCCTTCACCTTGCCCGACTTGAGAAGCGAGACGTTCTGCTCGGTGATGCCGATGCGTTCGGCCAGTTCGCGTGAGCGCATCTTCCGCCGCGCCAGCATGACATCGAGATTGATGATGATCGGCATGGGGCTTCCTTACACGAACTGGCGGTTCTCGTCAGCGACACGGGCGGCCTCCTCCAGCGCCCAGCCGAGGATCACGAGCAGCATTCCCGCAATGATGGCAAGCAGGTCGCTGGATCCGAAGCCCACGGCAAGCTCGCGCATGCCCGGCGGGTTCGACCAGGTGGCGGCAACGCTGGCCGCGGCGCGCGTGAGGATCGTCACGGGAGCGAGGCAGGCGACGACGATGCCGATGCGCTTCAGCCGAAGACCGCTTGCAGGGACCAGGATGTCGCCTTGCGCAAAGGCCAGAAACAGCCGGCGCAGGATTTCAAGGCCGCAAAGGGTCAGTCCCAGGGGCACCGCAGCCAGAAGCAGCAGCGCGGCGCGGCTCGAAGCGTCAAGTGATCCGGTGGCCGGAGCGTTCAGGGCCTCGAGCAACAGGCCGTCGACGCCTCCGGAGCCGAAGACCGCGACCAGCACCAGAAGCACGGGCAGGCCGGCAATCATCACAAGGAGAACGCCGGCCATGATCCGGCTGAGGCGGACGATACGGGCAAGCCGCGCTGCCGAGGCGTCGGAAGGGGGAACGGGCATACGATGGCCTTTCAGGTTTACGTTTACAAAATTATCGTTCCAAAATAAAAAATGATCGTCAATAATGATGTTATTCGCCGGCCGGGGAGGGCGGCCATGCGCGTGTTCGCGTTTCAATTGAAACGATGTCATCGCCTTGTGAAGTCTGTAGGCGGCGGCGTGTGGGCATGTGCCGCTGACGAGCGCGCGGGCCGGCTGGGAACGTTGAGCGTCAGCGTTACGGCGTGCGTTGTCGGTACGCCCGTTCCTGGCCCCGTTCTGGTCGCGACCTATCCGGAAGCGGCGGAATTCGGTCGTTTCGTGCCTCTTGCGCGCGATTTCGACCTGCGGCGGGAAATGGAGAAGACGGACGGCGAGCGGCTGGAGAGTTGCCCGCGACCGGAATGAGGACGGTACCGGGTGGAGGGACGCCGCACGCGCTGGCCCGGATCAGGGGCTCTTGTCGGCGAGCTGGCCCGCGAACGCCTCGACGATCGGGCCCACCGCCATTTCCTGCAGCGGCAACGTATAGGACATCCACAAGGTGTAATCGGCATTCCTGGCCCGAAAGCGCCAGAGCGTCTCGCAGCGGGTTCCCGCGCGATCCTCGCCGGTGCGGAACGAGATGCCGTTCGCGGCGATTCCGCTCGTGGACAGGCGCTTGAAGCCGGACGCGGCGAAGCGTTCCTCGAAGGCGCGGGCCGTCTTTGCGCTCGTACCGACCGGATGGCTGCGCAGGACGGCGGAGATGCCGGTGTCGCTCTGATAGACGCAGCCCGCTATCCGGTCGGGAGAGCTGGCCAGCACCTGCAGGCGGTTGAGCGCACCCATGCGGTCAGGGCAGGTGAGGCCGGTGAAATGGTGCATTCCCGCCGTGACGTTCTTCCATCCGGCGTTGGACATGCCTGGGGCACCTGAAGCGGACTGGGCCAGAACGGCCTGACCGCCGGCCATCGTGGCAAGGCACAGCACAGCCACCCGCGCGAGGCGCCGCGTGCAAGCGGCGCGGGGCGCGACAGCGGCTAGTGACATCCTCCTGCGGGCCATGGTCCCGGTCCTGACTGGTTCCAGCCTGTGCTCAGCGCCCGTCACGGCGGTTGAGGAAGGCCAGTCGCTCGAAAAGATGCACGTCCTGCTCGTTCTTGAGCAGCGCACCATGAAGCGGCGGAATCAGCTTGTTGGCATCGCGCTCGCGCAACGTGGCCGGGTCGATGTCCTCATTGAGCAGAAGCTTTACCCAGTCCAGAAGTTCCGAGGTCGAGGGCTTCTTCTTCAGGCCCGGCGTGTCCCTTACATCATAGAAGGTTTTCAGCGCTTCCGACAGAAGCCTGTCCTTCAGGCCGGGGAAGTGAACCTCGACGATTTGGCGCATTGTGTCCGCGTCGGGAAAGGAGATGTAGTGAAAGAAGCAGCGACGCAGGAAGGCGTCGGGCAGCTCCTTCTCGTTGTTGGAGGTGATGATCACCACGGGGCGCTGGCGGGCGCTCACCATCTCGCCGGTTTCGTAGACATGGAACTCCATCCGGTCGAGCTCCTGAAGGAGATCGTTGGGGAACTCGATGTCCGCCTTGTCGATCTCGTCGATCAGAAGCACCGGGCGCTCGGGAGCGACAAAGGCCTCCCACAGCTTGCCCTTGCGGATGTAGTTGGCGATGTCGTGCACCCGGTCGTCGCCGAGCTGGCTGTCGCGCAGTCGGGACACCGCGTCATATTCATAGAGACCCTGCTGTGCCTTGGTCGTCGACTTGATGTGCCATTCGATCAGCCGGGCGCCGAGAGCCTCGGCGATTTCCTGGGCGAGCACCGTCTTGCCCGTGCCCGGTTCGCCCTTGACCAGGAGCGGGCGCTCCAGCGCGATTGCCGCATTGACTGCAATGCGCAGATCCTCGGTCGCGACATAGTCCGACGTGCCCTCGAAACGCATCTATGACCCCGTGTCTGTTCAAGTCGCCGCGAACAGTATGTGGCAACCCCCAGGCGCGCAAGAGTGCTCCGTCCACGCCTTCCGGGCGGCAGTTGTTGCCGGGCCGGGGCAGGTCAATCCTGCCGCCCGGCACGCTCCTGAAGGGTGTGCTCCGGAGCCTGACGTAGATATTTCAATGGCTTGATTGATCTATGACGTTTGGCACGAGCCTTGCGAACCACCTGGCGAGGCCGGCCCCGCGAAGTCGCCGGCGAAGGGCTACATCCGTCTGGAGGTTCACATGGGTGTTTTTGGTGCATTGAATGCGGCGGTTTCGGGCCTGACCGCGCAGGCTTACGCGCTGGAGAACATCTCCGGCAACATCGCGAACGCGTCGACGACGGGTTACAAGCGGCTCGACACGTCCTTCTCCGATCTGGTCGGTGGCGGCTCCGGCGCCCAGACGGGTCAGATCGCGGGTACGGTCTCGGCCAGTTCGCGGGCGACCAACGGCCTTCAGGGTGATCTCCAGCAGGTCGACGTCAACACCTACATGGCCATCCAGGGCTCGGGGTATTTTGTCGTTCAGGCGCGCGCCGGCGAAGTCGACGGACGTTCCATCTTCACCGGCAACGACCTCTACACGCGCCGTGGCGACTTCGAGATCGACAAGGAAGGTCGTCTGGTCAACAAGGCCGGCTACTACCTCATGGGGCAGCCGATCGATCCGGTGACGAAGAACGTGTCGGGCTCGGTGCCCGAGATCATGACGATCGACACCTCCGTGATCCCGGCTGTTCAGACCGACCGGATCAGCTATGAGGGCAACCTGCCCACGGTGCCGCAGACCAGCGCCAAGCTTGCCGGCGGTTCCGACCTTCTGGATGCGACGCTGACCAAGGCCTCCACCGGTGCGGTCCCCGATGCCGCGGCGGCCGGCGAGATCGTTGGCGTTGATGCGATCAGTGCGGATGACGAGGCGCTGTTCCTCAACTCGTCCATCGCCGGCGAGGCGATCACCGTCTACAACTCGAGCGGCACGCCCGTGAACGTTCAGATGCGCTGGGCCAAGACGTTCGAGTCCGATGGCTCGCAGAACGACACCTGGTCGCTCTACTATCTGACGGATTCCGACGCGACGGGTGCAAACCCGAAGTGGACCAAGATCTCCGACGCCCAGTTCTCCTCGTCCGGCGCCACCGGCGGCCAGATGCTCGTGCCGAACAACGACCAGATGACCATCACGGGTCTTTCCGTGGACGGTGAAGCGGTTGGCGACACGACGCTGGACTTCGGCACCTCCGCTCTGACCCAGTACTCGGACAGCAACGGCGCGGCCAAGATCTCCAAGCTCACCCAGAACGGTTATCCCTCGGGTGATCTCGCCGGTGTGACCGTGTCCGAGGCCGGTCGTCTCGTGGCCACCTACTCCAACGGCCGGACGCGCGAGCTCTACGAGATCGCCATGGTCTCCTTCTCGGGCGAGTCCTGGCTGGAGCGCAAGGACGGCGGTGCCTTCGAGGTGACGCCGGAATCCGGTGAGCCGATCGCGGGCGCGACGGGCAAGATCGTGGGCAAGCGGCTGGAGGCGTCGAACGCCGACATCGCCGACCAGTTCTCGCAACTGATCGTCACCCAGCAGGCGTATTCCGCGAACACGAAGATCGTCACTTCGAGCGATCAGATGCTGCAGGAAGCGATCAGCATGATCCGCTGATCGAACGTGAACTGATGCCGCCCGGCCGCGCGAGGCCGGGCGGCCTGGCACAAGACAACAGGGTCGGATGCGGCGATGGGACTGGGTAGCGCACTCAATACGGCATTGCTCGGGCTGGGATTCAACCAGCGCCAGCTCGACGTAACGGCGGCCAATCTCGCCAATTCCGATACGGTTGGCTACACGCGCAAGTCGATTTCGGCTTCGGCTACCTACGATGGCAACGGCCGTATCACGGGCGTCGACACGAACAGCATGAGCCGTTTCCTGGACCTCGCCGTCCAGGGTCAGTATCGAACGTCCCTTGCCCAGCAGAGCTATGCGAGCGTCGCGCAGGAGTATACCGCGCGGCTCGACAGCCTTTTCGGCACGATCGAGGATTCGGGCTCGATCGCGAGCGGCGTGAACAATTTCATCGCCTCGATGTCCAACCTTGCCTCTGGCCCCGAGGACGAGAGCTACCGGCTGGAAGCCCTGCGCACAGCGCAGACGCTCGCCAATACGCTCAACTCGATGTCCTCCGACATCCAGAACATGCGGCAGACGGTGGAAGCGACGATCGGCGAGCAGGTCAATCGGGTGAACGACCTGCTTTCCAGCATCAAAGACCTCGATCGCCAGATCGTGGCCGCCAGCCAGGATGGCGACCAGCCCGTCGGGCTGATGGATCAGCGTGACGTGATGCTGGAAGAGCTGTCCACCTACATGGACATCGAGGTCAAGCCGACCGAGCAGGGCGGTGTGCGCATCCACACGAGTGGTGGCACGATGCTCTACGACGTCGATGTGATGAAACTGAAGTTCGACGGCCGTGGCAACATCAACGCCAATACGACCTACGACATCAACAGTGCCGACCGGGGGGTCGGCACACTCGTGCTGGAAAATGCAGAGGGAAGCCAGATCGACCTGCTTTCGACACGTTCGCTCAAGAGCGGGTCGTTGCTCGGGCTGGTCAACATGCGCGACCAGATCCTGCCCGATGCCCAGGCACAGCTCGATGAGCTTGCCGCCTCCATGGCGCGGGCGTTCTCCACCCATGAGCAGGAAGGCACGCCTTATCCGGCCACCGGCACGCAGACCGGTTTCGAGCTGGATCTCGCCAATATGCAGCCTGGCGACAGCCTGACCTTCGACGTCAAGGACGTTGCCACGGGCCGCACCAAGTCGGTCACCGTCTACCGCAGCGACGGCACGGAAGACCCGGCGCTGACGGCGACACGGGACCCGGACGACATCTTCCTTGCGGTGGACTTCTCCTCGGGCAACAGCGCCACCATCGCGGCGAACATCCAGGCAGCGGTCGATGGCGACAGCCGTCTGGGGCCGGGCCTCCTGAATTTTTCCAATCCGGCCGGCTCGACGCTGCGCATGGAGAGCACGAACCCGGCCGCAACGCGGATGGTTTCGGCCAGCGCACACGAGACGGTGACGGATTCGTCGTCCCATTCGGACGCTTTCGCCCTCTTCACCGACGATGACGGCTCCACCTATACCGGCATGAACGACGGCCGGCCGAACGTGACCGGCTTTGCCTCGCGCATCCGTGTCTCCCAGGAGCTGCTCGACAATCCCTCGCTGCTCGTCGAGTACACGCCCGATGTCGCCAATGGCGATCCGGCGCGTCCGCAGGCGATCCTCGACCGGCTGCAGAAGGCGGAGGTGGCCGTCTCGCCGGCAACGCGGATCGGCGGCAACAACTCGATCTTCAAGGGCACGATTTCCGAACTCGTCACGGCGAGCGTCTCGCACCAGTCGGGCAAGGCCGCACAGGCCAAGGCCGCCGCGACCGGACAGGACGTGGTGACCTCCAACCTCAAGTCACGTCTGGACGACTCCTCCAAGGTGAACGTTGACCAGGAACTGGCCCAGCTCGTGACCCTGCAGAACGCCTATGCGGCGAATGCCCGCGTGATGCAGGTCGTCCGCGAGCTCTACGATATTCTGATGCGGAGCTAAGACCATGGCCATCAACGCCTACGGCGGCCTTCTTCTGCCCAAGCAGGTCAGCTACCTGACCAACCTACGCTCGCAGATGAACACGCTCCAGGAGCAACTGGGGACGGGCAAGGTTTCCACCACCTATGGCGGCCTTGGCTCCGAGCGGGTGCTCGATCTCTCCCTCAAGCAGCAGCTCTCGCAGATCGGTGTGTTCAAGCAGACCATCGACATCGCGAGCTTGCGGCTCGACACCCTCGACAAGACCAGCGAGCGCCTCGAGGCGATCCGTATCGAGGCGAAGGCATCCACCGACCAGAACAACTTCGAGCTGTTCAGCAACGGGCGGACATCGTCGCAGACGTCAGCCGAAGTGTCGCTGCGCGAGTTCATGGCGCATCTGAACACGGATGTGGGCGGGCGCTACATCTTCTCCGGCAAGACTGCCGATACGCTGCCGGTGGAAAGCCTCGACTACATCATGGAAGGCGACGGCAACTTCGCCGGCCTGAAGACCGTGATCAACGAATACAATCAGGCGGACCTCGGCGCGCTCGGCAACGGACGCATGACGACGGCGCTGGCCGGCACGCAGGTCACCCTGGCTGAAGACGGCGCACATCCGTTCGGCTTCAAGATCGACAGCTTCGCTTCGGGCATCACCAATGCGAACGTGACCCAGACGGCCGGTCCTCCCGCGTCACTGGCCGTGGACTTCACCGGCCAGCCGGAGCCCGGCGAGGCGATCCGCGTGTTCATGAACCTGCCGGACGGCACCCAGACCGAAGTGAAGATCGCGGTCGCGGGCACCGAGACCGATGCGGAGTTCACCTTCCCGCGCGGGGCCACCGTCGCGGACACGGCCGCCAATTTCCAGACGGCCCTCGATCAGGCGCTGACCGAGGCCGCGAACACCGATCTGAAGGCGGCCTCGACCATGCGCGCGACCGAGGCGGTGTTCGACACGGCGCCCAAGTCTCCCGCGCCTCCGGGCTATCAGCCGCTCGCGCGGGTGGTGCCGAGCGCCGGACCTCCGGTCGACTTCACCACCGCGACCAGCCTGCGTGACGGAACGGCGGACACGGTTGCCTGGTATGCGGGTGACAATGGTCCCGGCAATCCGCGTCAGGACACCCGCTCCAAGGTCGACGAGAACCTGACCGTGAACTACGGGGCACGGGCCAACGAGGACGGCTACCGCTCTGTCGTGCAGTCGCTGGCGGCGTTCGTTGCCTCCGACTTCAGCGAGGCGAACCCGGACAACCAGGCCTTCTACAAGGCGATGGCGGAGCGTTCCTACAACGAGCTGACGCCCGAAGGTGCCGATGCCTCGGGCATCCGGTCCAATCACATGGAGTTCGCGGCCGCGCAGCGCGCCGTCGTGGACGCGGAAAGCCGCTTCCAGGTGGAAGAGAGCATGTTGAAAGGCACGGTCGAGGAGATCGAGGGCATCAACAAGGAGGAGGTGGCGATGAAGTTCCTGTCGCTCCGGACCTCCCTGGAGATCAGCTACCAGGCCACCAGCATCACGCTGGGGCTGACGCTGTCCAACTACCTGTAGACGCCTCCGGGAGCACTGGGGCTCCAAACAGTGACGACGCGCTCCGCGGCTCCGGGATTTCCGGAGCCGTTTTGCGTTTCAGGCGGCGGAGCTTGTCACATGTCCGGCCGCCGCCATGGGCCGTGGGGCATCCCGGTCGAGGAGGCATGAATGGGAGGTGGCGATCGGACGGCGTTGCGTGCGGGCTTCAGGGGAGGCGCAGGGGGCCATACCCGAAGAGGAGCCGCGCTCATACTTCCCGGCATCCGAGACAGGAGGCTGCCGCGATCGTGCGGGCAGGGGCAGGCAGGAGAGACCGGCGCGGAAACGAAAACGCCGGCCTCCTTGCGGGGCCGGCGTTTCGTTCGTCGGGACATTCTGTCGAACCTGCACCAGTTCAATTCGGTCAATCTGGCGATCATTCCGGGAGGCATTCTGCCCCCGCGTGTAGTCAGTTTCCGCGCAGCCCCAGGGCGATGTTGCGGTTGATCTGGATCAGCGTCGTAAGACGGTCCGGGCTCGGGTTCGTCATCACGTCAAGCGTGTGCTTGAGGATGAAGGCGCCGAGAGAGCCGAGATTCTGCTTGATCTCGACCGGCAGCGGATTGTCGTTGCTCGTGACCGAGGTCGCGAGGATCGTCCACAGACGGCGGTTGTAGGAGAGAGCCTCGTCCAGCGTGACAGGCTTCGTGTCACCCCAGTCGTCCTTGACGGCCTGAAGGCGCGCAGCCGCCTTCAGCAGCAGCGTGGCCTCGAGCTCACGCGGCGTTGCCGTCTTCTGGGTTGTCTGCTGGTATGCTGCGGATGCCAGATTGTGCATGTGCGATCAGTTCCCGTTCGTACTCGACCAGATCCCTTGCCCGACGAAGAGCAGCGTAGAGAGACCCGGTTAAGATCTCATTGTTGATGGCGTCCACCAGCGCGATCGTGGAGGGCGCGGCCTGTATCAGGTCGTTGATCAGCTCAAAGTAAATCTGTCTGTGCCGCTTTATGTCCTGGTTCAGGTACATGAGCTGGACCGCCAGATAGATCCGTTTGGCTGGCGTGTTCGCAGTCTCGGCGGTGTAAATGTCCTTTTCCCGAAGGATCGGCTCGGAGCCCTCGATGAAGATATGGGTCCTGTGGTCTCCGTTGGTGATGACCGTGGAGCCGACAATGAACCTCTCTCTCGGGCGCAATTCGATCTTCAGTGCCATGATTTAGCGTCTCATGCTTCAATGACTCGTGCAAGTATGAACTCTTTTTCGGAAATAAAAAGGGCGACGACTAAGGCCGCCGCCCTTGAAATACTTCCGGCGTACTTGCGCCTTAGAAGAGGCTGAGCACCGCCTGATCGGCCTGCGACGACAGCGACAGGGCCGTGGTCGAGAGCTGCTGGCGGGTCTGCAGGGCGAGCAGGTTGGCGCCTTCCTCGTTGGAGTCTGCCAGCACCAGGTTGTCGGCACCGGTCTGCAGGGTGTTGATGGCGGCCTTGGTGAAGTCCTGGCGGATCTGGACCGTGGAGAGGCTGGAACCGAACTTGGAGCCGGCCTCGCGCAGGGTGATCAGGGCCTCGGAGAGCTCGTCGAGGGCGTTGTTCGCCTCGGAGTCGGACAGGCTCGAGGTCCGGGTGATGTTGAGGCCGGAGGAGGTGAGGTCCTCGCCCTGCAGCTTCAGCTCGGACTTGGTGGCCGGGTCGCGCTTCTCGTTGAAGGCAACGGTCAGCTTGGACGACGACGAGTTGATGAGGTTGATGCCGTTGAAGGAGGCATCCTCGGCCAGCTTGTCGATCTGCTCCAGGATGTTGTTGAACTGCGACACCAGCTTCTGGCGGGACGACGAGTTCGAAGCCGGATTGGCCTGTGCCGTGATCGACAGGGTGTCGGCGGCGCCGGCGGATGCGCCGTCGGTGAAGGTCACCGCGGTCTCGCCAGCGTCGACATAGTCACCATCCGCGGGATCGGAGAGATCGACGCTGGAGTTGGTGCCGAAGCCGAGCGAAGCGGCCAGCGAGGTCGCCTGGGTCGTTGCCGTGGAGGCGTCGCCGCCCGTGTCGACGATCGACATGTTGACCGTCTCGGCATCGGAGCCGGTGATCTTGAACTTGCCGGCGTCGGTGACCTCGGCGGTGACGACACCCGAGGCGTTGATGACGTCGAGCACGTCCTGAACGGTCGAGACCGGACCCGTGCCGTCCACCTTCTGGGTGGTGCCGACGGTGATGTTGATGTTGGAGACCGTTCCGGTATCGGAATTGGTCGTCTGGATGTCGATCGTGTCACCGGCGGCAAAGCCGAGGTTCGACAGGGTCTGGCGCTTGGCCTGGTCCTGGATGGACTCGCCGGCGACCGGGGTCAGGCCGTTGGTGGAGATCGACGAGGAGCTCTCGACGACCGTGCCGGCACCGGCGCCACCGTCCTGCAGGGCCTGACGGGCGGTCGACTGGGCGCTCTCGACGAGCTTGGTGATCGCGGTGATGCCGTTGTCGGCAGCCTCGATCGTCTTGATCGCGTTGCCGATGCCGTCGAGCAGGTTGTTCAGGTCGTTGGCCCGGGCGCTGAGCGACTGCGAGGTGAAGAAGTTCGTCGGATTGTCGAGAGCCGAGTTGACCTTCTTGCCGGTGGCAAGACGGTTCTGCGTGAGGTTCATCAGGTCTGCCGTCTGCTGGAGCGTCAGCAGGTTCTGACGCACGCCGGATGAAAGCGTGATGTCGGACATGTGCAATTCCTCTTGCGACGCCCCTATCGCGGGCTGCCCCATATTAAGGTTCGTTAACCATGCTCTGCATTTATCTTTAACAAGTGGTTAACGGGCATTTCGCATCTTGCGGAAATTTAGGAAGCGGCAAGGAAGGTTACCGGGAATTACAGGATTCCAGTGGGTTGCCGGCGAAAGCTGATGCGAGCTGGCGAGGCGGCTCGGGGGCGTGCAAGACGCAAAAAGCCCGCGAGTCGCGACTCGCGGGCCTTGATGTCGGTAAAGTGAGTCGTTCCGGCCGGCGGCGCGAGTCGCGTCGCCGGCCGGCTCCAGCGCCTTAGAAGAGACGCAGGACCGCCTGGTCGGCCTGGGAGGCCATGGACAGGGCGGTGGTCGAGAGCTGCTGGCGCGTCTGCAGGGCGAGCAGGTTGGCGCCTTCCTCGTTGGTGTCGGCGAGCACCAGGTTGTCGGCACCCGTCTGCAGGGTGTTGATCGACGCCTTGGTGTAGTCCTTGCGGATCTGGACCGTGGAGAGGTTGGAACCGAACTTGGAACCGGCCTCGCGCAGGGTGATCAGGGCCTCGGAGAGCTGGTCGAGCGAGGCGTTCGCCTCGGAGTCGGACAGGCTCGAGACCGTGGTGATGTTGAGGCCGGAAGAGGTGAGATCCTCACCCGTCAGGCTCAGCTCGGACTTGGTCGCGGCATCGCGCTTCTCGTTGAAGGCGACGGTCAGCTTGGACGACGACGAGTTGATGAGGTTCACGCCGTTGAAGGACGCGTCCTCGGCCAGCTTGTCGATCTGCTCCAGGATGTTGTTGAACTGCGACACCAGCTTCTGACGGGAAGAGGAGTTCGCAGCCGGATTGGCCTGGGTCGTGA
>MDTG01228855.1_pt1 | contig 59123 bp, 48 predicted proteins | sample 811421 | NCBI WGS metagenome assembly MDTG01 (sample SAMN05326645, study PRJNA326480) | marine metagenome | isolation source: seawater | place: Pacific Ocean: South East | collected 2011
GCTCAGGATATCTATCTTACGGGTAATCCCCAGATCACTTTCTTCAAGGTTGTCTACCGCAGACACACCAACTTCTCGATGGAGACCATTTCTCAGACCTTGGCCGGATCAAATACTTGTACGGGCTCATCTACGGTAACTATTTCGAGAAATGGTGATCTTGTGAACAAAGTTTATGTTAATCTTTCTGGAGCAGGACAGGCTGATCTAAGAGGTGCTTATGCTTCGATAAAAGAGGTTGAGTTAGAGATTGGTGGTCAGAGAATTGATTGTCATTCTGGACAATGGATGACTACCTATACAGAATTAACACATTCTGCTACGAAAATTATGGGTCTACAGCTAATGTGTGATAGAGAACTATACACGACTACAAATATTAATAGTAGTATTGATTATCTTGATGATGGAGCAAAATGTGGTGTCGTACAGCTCCCCCTCCAGTTTTGGTTTTGTAGAAATCCTGGTCTTGCTCTACCCCTAATTGCTCTTCAATATCATGAAGTGAAACTTAAGTTTCAGTGGCTAGGTTTACATGATGGAAGCGACCCTAGTGGCACGTCGGTGCCCTCCACTGCGCAACCTAGGGTAGATGTATTATGTGATTATATCTATCTTGATACCGATGAGAGAAGAAGATTCGCACAGGTCTCTCATGAATATCTTATTGAACAGGTTCAAACACAAAAAGAAGATATTAAATCAGGAAAAAATAATGTTCTATTAAACTTTAATCATCCTGTAAAAGAGCTTATATGGATTATGGGTAATAGTAGTGATGAAGTAAATGAAATATTAAGAACATCGAATACTTCTTCTGATAATCCAGTTTCATCAGATAAAATAAAACTTCAGTTAAATGGACATGATCGTTTTTCTGAACAATCACACGAATATTTTACCAAAAGACAAGTTTATGATTATCATAGTGGATTACCCTTTTTAGCAATTGGAGGATTAGGATTCCCTGGTAATTCTGAGGGTTGTTGGACGAACGCATCAAAGCCTTATGTTTACTCATTTGCCCTTAAACCTGAAGAACATCAACCATCGGGGACTTGTAACTTTTCTCGTATAGATAATGCTAAGCTCATTATAGATCATAAAGGCGCGAGTACAGATAGTAAGATAAAGATCTTCGCCGTGAACTATAATGTCCTTCGTATCATGTCTGGTATGGGTGGCTTAGCATACTCGAACTAAACGAATTAATGAACTAAATGAAATATCGAATTAAATGAATTAAAGATGATTAATTAATCATTTTACTAACTATAATCTTTACAATAAATCAAACAAAAATTGATTTATAATAAACTAAAAATTACTCTTTAAAGATATTTGATTTACTAAGGATATTTAATCTTTAAGATTTTCTATTCATTAAAACAAGAACATAAAAAAGATTATGAGAGTTAATGCTTGTTCAAAGGTGATCATCTTGAAACCTCTCAAATCTCCTCCAAAGTTCTTAATAAACACAGGAGCTGCTGAATTGTATGAATACTGAACAACAAGGACCTTAAGTGTAATAAAAAGAATAATCGCTAAAAAAAGCTTAAAAGGATGAACATTTGTCAAATCTCCCATCTTCACTTTTCCACCACCGAGCATAAAACTACCGTTCATTTTATATATCTAAATATTTTATTTCTCTGCGAATAATTCTTCAAGTTTCTCAAGATTTTCACTGTCATCTTCAGAATACTTAAGTTCTAAAACTTGTTTCACAGGATTTTTAACTTGATTTTGAATATAATGTTCAAAGTCTAATTCTAAACCTTTCTCTATAACATAACTTGGAAGTTCAATCTTCTCACCCTGAAGAACTTTCTTCTTTTTTATACGAGTTTTACCGTTCTTAAGTTGTATAACTTCTTCAGTCAAACTCTTAGGAAGCTTGAAATATACAAAGGGTATACGATCACTAGCTTTTGGTTTATTTCCAGGATCTCTAATCGCAATTCTATCAGCAAGAACTTTATGTGCGATTTGACTAGGATTTTTATAATATCCTCTCAAAGATTTGGTGATAATATATTCATTCATATGTAGTTTCCCTCCTCTAATCTCTTCAAGAGTATTTCGAATCCATTCTATAGCTCCATCAAAATCTTTTTCAACCATAATCTTTTCAATCATATTCCCAAATACATGTTTCACAATTGGAGCATTATCTCTTCTTTTCATAACGATTCCCATAGATGTTCTAGAACATTTATTAGGATTGAACTCATATTTATCTCCGATATATCTTTTCTTAGAAATAAGAATGAATGGATAGAAAGTTTTTTCATATTCTAATACTTGAGGATCATGCATAATTTTATCAGTAATCCATTGACCAGCTTCATCTCCACATTGTATACACCATTCTAAAGCTTCTTTACCTTCAAGAAGTTTACCATCTTTCATTCTTGAAAACTTAACGAATACTGAATCTGTATCGCCATAAATTACTTCGGGTTCAGGAATACCTTTTTCTCTGGCCCATTCAACTACTCCTCTTGAAGCATCATCAATACGACTACGACCAATAGAAGTAGTACAAGCCGCGATTTTATTCTTGTAGATAGGACTTGTTCTAGCTCCCATTTGACCATAAACAGAATTAGCTGTAACCTTGTAAGCTAACTGTAAACCGTCCCAAACCTTTTTCTTAAAAGGATCTGATTCTTTTTTTACCATACCTTTAGCATTCTTTCTTTGATCTAGAAGATGTTTAAGAACTGTAGGAATAATACCATGTGGTTTATCATCTTCTTTTTTCTTAAAATAGCAAACCATTTTCTTTTGATCTTCATTAATAACTTTTTTGATGCTTTTTCCCTTTTCAACATATTCATAATTATCATATTCAATCGTTTCATAATCTACATACTTCAAATATTTAGGATCTTCAATAAGAGTTTCATGTGATAGATTCTTTTCTATAATAGATGAAGGATACAATGAAGCATAATCCAATACAGATACTGGATCATCAAGATAAATCCCTGGTTTAGGCTCAAGAACAATCGCACCTTCATAACCTTCTCTAGGAGGTGGATTTTCTATCTCATCAAGTCTATCTTCAATTTGATAATCTTTGTAAGGAAGTTGTCTCGGTGCCTTGGGTTTTTTAGGTCTATCTGTTTTGATATGATTTTTCTTATTTTTTTTGAATATTTCATACTCACTATTATAGATTTCTAGTTCATCTTCATAGATTTCATAATTTTCTATATCTTTAGATTTTTCATCAAGCCAGTCTTTACCTGGTTTATCATAACGATCTTTGTATCTTTCATCAATTAGTAAATCTTTAGTTACTTCTCTCCCATTTTCTAAGAAGAATTTAGTGTAATCATGAGGTTTAGTAAGTCTTTTAAGAGTAGGAATCATAACACCCTGTTTTTCACATTCTTTAACAACAATTGAATACACTTTTGCTCCTTGACCTCTGAGATAAATATAGGACAGAGGAACATAACAGACATTAGCCATAGAAACACCATTAGTAATAATCTCAAGACTCAGTGAAAGATTAATACAAAGTTCACAATCTTGAATACAATATTTAGCAATATCAGCTCTGTCTCTAGCTGTGCCTTTTTGATGTTTCTCAAATATATCTTTAGGTGAAACATCATCTTTATTCAAACACCATTCATATTTGAAGATACCTTCGGATTTTGTATCAGAAGACCAGCTTTTAATTTTACTTGTTACATGAATATCATAAGATTTATCTACATCATCTTCATCTGGGAGTATAATTTGTTTTATGTATAGTTTTTCTCCATTATTGTATAGTTTTTCACCAATATTACTATGATATCTGAGAGAGATATAATCACCTACTTTTAAATGTCCAATATCAGAAGTAGACAGACGAGATATTTTAACTCGTTTATTATATACGATTTTAGAAATATTACCTCTTATAAAATGAGATGCTACATCATCTAGTTTATATGATTCTAGATTGTGACCTTTTTGTATTTCTTTTTGAAGATCATAAAGGATTCTCCCATCCATTGTAATATAGTTCAAGTTATTATCTCCTAATCCTGAAGAACTAAGATTTTGTTTTTTCTCAGAACATTTCTTACTAAAATGTTCTTTATAGTCTGGGTGAGAACTATCAATATTTCCCATATTGTAAAATTGAGTTACGGGACAACTAGGTCCATGTGAGTATCCATTAGATTTACAATCACATAGCTCTTTTATTCTTGTATTAAGATATGCGAAATCAAAACCAAAGATATTGTAACCCGTGATAAAGTCGGGATCAACTTCTTTTATAAACTTTGACCATTTTAGAAGAAGATCTAGTTCTGACTCACATGGGATAACTTCAATTGCCGGATTTTGAACTTCGGGTATATCGGAACATATCTCATCTTCTGGTGTATCATCACTAGGACCTATAACTAAGATATGTCTGCGTTCAGGATAAGGTTCTCCATATTTTTGAATAACAGTTCCTATTTGAATAATTTTATCTGGAAGAACAAGATTTCCTTTCTTAATGAGAGACTTATTAAGAACATCATTCATAAGATTAATAGTTTTGTCTCTTTGTTTTTGATCTTTAGATTTAAGATTATTTCTGATAGTATCATGTTCTATAAGATCTCTAGAGGCTTTCTTTCGTATTTCAGAAGAGATAGGAGTTTTAGTATGTAAAGAGTTTATTATATTTTCATCTTTTTTATCAAGAGAAAAAGATATATATTCTGTAATTTTATTTACAGCCTCTTCATATGGTTCATCAGGATCATCTGAATCATAGTCATAATATGAATCACCCCATTTTACCGCATGTTCATAAAGATCATTTGCTAATTTTTTACAATCTTTCTTTGCAACAGGAAAGTCTCCATGAGAACTATCACACTCTAAATCAAAAGATGCTATAGTAAATCCGTGAATATCTTTTTTATTAAGAGGTATTACTTTTTGATAAGGAACCTCATATGATTCATGTGAAGAAAAGAGTTTTTCATAATAAGTATGAACTTTATCATTATCTACAGAAACCCAACCACATGGCTCAATTTTTTGTTTATGAATAAACCTTATTACAGGATGAATATTAGCTTCATAAAGATTACTATCACAATTTTCAGTTATTTCTTGATCAAACCACTGAAGAGCAATATGACTAATTTCATTTTTTTTACCTTCAGAAACTTTTCTAGAGATTTTACTATACATTTCTTTAATTGCTTCAATATATTTGTTCATAGCACTAAAAGAGTTGAAGACCATTTTGACAAAACTGTAATTAAGAGATTCACCTTTTTCATTACATCTAAATCCATAAAAGTCTCTAGCAGTAAATCCTTGACACTCATCAAAATGAAGATCTTGTTTTGGATCATAATTCCATAAGCTTTTTACATAATTTTCAAAATAATATTCATAACAATTTCCTTCCCCTTTGATAAGTCTTTCCATTTTAGAGAACATTTGTGATTTAGAATTGATCCAATTATCAGGAACTTTTAAGAAGAAATAAGGAAAGAATCCTTTCAAACAATAGATGACCTTTTTGTCAGATTCTGTCCTACCGTAAAGAGTTATAATAAACTCTTTAGAACCTTCATTATCACTCATTATATCATCACTCTGAATATCAAGAATCTGGAAATTAGTCATAGTATTATACTATATATTTATAATACTCCTTTAATTACATAATCAAATTTTAAGATTCATAAGATATATTTTATAGTATTTATATCTATGAATTATATATCATAAATGAAAAACTTTTTCAATATAATATTTTCTTTATTGGTATTAGGAATATTGTATAATGTAGCAACTTATAATAGAGATTATACAAAAGTAAGATCAAGTATAGATAATAAAGAATATTTAGTTCGTAAACTGTCTGATAAATTACAAGCAGCTGATATGTTAGCACGTATCAATGGTGATCTAACAAGATTAGTAGAAAGTGTTAAAAATAAAGATAAAGAAGGTGTAGAACAATTAAAGGATTATTTTGATCCAAATAATATAACGGAAAATGGTCCTAATGGAAAATATAAAGCATATTCTGTAAATAAAGGAGAACAATTATCGCTATGTTTACGAGATGCGAAAACAGATAAGTTTTTAAATATGAATATAATAATGTTTGTAGCTATACATGAGTTAGCACATATTATGACAGATGAGATAGGACATACAGAGAAATTTTGGGATAATATGAAATATTTATTAGAAGAAGCAATAGAAATAAATATATATACACCTGTAAATTATAAAGACAATCCAGAGGATTATTGTGGATTAATAATAAATAGTACTCCATTAGATTTAGACTAATATCTTCATTTATTTTATAAGATATTCTATAGATGTCACAAAAATTGATAGAAGAATACTATCCTATTAAATATGATATATATCATTTTAAAGATGGTAAACATTCTAAAGAAGATATTATGATTTATGAAGATGATAGTATTCAAGAAATATATTATAAAATATCATCAAAAGAAAAGATTACACATGAATATATACATCTATGGTATTTTGATAAAGAGAACAACTATAATCTTTTAGGATATAATTATGAAGAGATAAAATCATTAAAAGATTTATATAGTTTGAATGATAATGAATATATAAATGATTCTATAGATGAAAATGGAACAAAGAAAATAAATGCTAAAAACTATAATTTACATAAAACATTAGAGAATATTTTTATTGAAAAGAATAATATATATTATACAACATTACAAGATTATTTTTCTTATATTAAACTTAGTATAAAAGATATTGAACCGGAAAAATGGTCAAGAGAAATAAAATATATGGATTTTATCAATGGAAAGATAAGAGTTTATTGGCCAGAACTAACAGAAAAGATGATAATTGAACAAAAAAATAAAGAGTTAAATAAAAGGGTAAAACGTATATCAAAAATTGTAAAGAATAATGAAGATATATTGAATAAGATATATTCATTTAAAGAGATATTAAAACCTGAAATAATTTCTATGAATACTTTCATATTAAGTAATAAGATAGAAGAAGATAATATTGTTAACATAGCACAAATTTTTGCTGATATAAAATTAGAAAAATATAAAGATTACAATCTGGTCTTGTCAAAGATAATTATGGAAAGTTATGAGGATTCACATTATAAGATTCATAAAGAACTAATTAAAGATAAAAATTATCCAGATAATCCTTTATCAGAAGGAGATTTTATTCATTTAACAAAAGGTATTGTAATTTCTTTATTAAACTTAAAATTAAGATATTTAGATTTAAGAAGATCTATTACATTTGTATTTCACAAAGATAATTTATTTATTCAGTTAAATATAAATGATAAGGGTGAAATAAGATTAATAATAGAGTCATTTATAGCCGATGAGATAGATCACATAAAAATAATTAGAGATATGAACTCTTTTGTACAAGATAAGATTATAACAGAGATGATATATTTTGGTGTAGATACAAAGAATAAATTAATATCTGATAATATAAATAATAATTATGATAATTCAATTTATCTTATGAATTATGGATTAGAATACAATATAAAAAACTTTGATATAAATGTATTGGAAAAAATGATAAATAATTTATCAGTATTTTTAAGAATTGAAAATATAAGTGATTCAAAAATACACGTAATATACAAGAAAGTAAATGATTATAATAGTATTGCGAGTAGATTAAAGATTATATCTAAAATATGTCAAGAAACTGATAAAAGAGAAGAAATTATAAATAGAATAGCAGATACATTCAATATTTTAGATGAAGATGCTATAGAAAATTATGAAATATGGAAACAGATGAATAAAAAGGGATATAAAAATGTTCAAGAGGGTGTTGATATAATAATAGAGGGATTTAAAAGTTCACACATGAGAGTAAACATAGGTGGTTGCTCAAGTAAAAGAGAAATGATTAGAATAAATCATTTATTTAATACTTTAATGAGTTGTTATTATGAATTCATTGAGAAAAAGAAAGATAGATTATCATTAATGAAAAAGAAAAAAATAGATGAAGATTTATTAGACTTTTCTGATGATGAAGAAATAATAACAACTGTTGAACAGAAAGAAGAAGATAAAAGTAATGATGATAATATTATAGATGAAGATGAATCAGGTAGTTCAGAAAGTATAGAGATGGGTTTACTTGATGAGTTAGATAGCGATGATGAAGATTTATTAGGTGGATATTCAAATAAAATTAAAGGTGGTGGCTATGATTTAAGAAGTTATTATTTGAATCGTTTATCAAAGAATACAAAATATGATAATGAATTATTTAAATTTAAGAGTGGAAAGAACACAACAAAAACAAAAAAAGGCGAAGTAAAAGGAACATATGCTAGAGCATGTTCAGCAAATTATTCAAGACATCCTATAGCACTAACAGAAAAAGAGTTAAATGAGATAAAAGATAATCCAGATTATGGAGAAGGTATAGGATATTCAAATGCTATAAAGATAGAGGGCAGGCCTACAACTATTAACGGTGATATTTATTATATCTGTCCTAAATATTGGGATGTTAAAAATGAAACACCATTAGATCCATTAAAATTAGATGAGTTTCGAGAGAATGTTTTTGGTATGGATTATTCAAAAAATCCTAGTGGAGATCCTATAAAAACAACATCAAAAGAAAAAGCTAATAGTGATAAATATGTTTTAGTAAGAAGTGGATATCACTGGACACATGCAGGAGATAATATAATGAGATATAAGGTTGAATCAATGAAAAATGTTCATCCAGATGGTTTTGATGTACCATGTTGTAATGTTGAACGTTTAGAAAAGATTGCTAAGAATGATAAAATAGAGTGGTATAATGAAAAAGAAAAAACATGGCAGAGAGGTATATGTATAAAAAGTGGTTCAGATAAAGATGATAAAAAATTATATGTAATAAAAACTAATACAGGAGAACAAATTGATTTACCTAGAAGATTTATAAAGAAATATAAAGAAAATAATCACATATCTAATTCTTTACCCTGTAATGATAATAAGTATTGTCACATAAATGAAAACTTAAAAAGATATATAGGACAACATTCTGAAATGCCTAAAAAAGGTGAGAGTGATAGAGGTATTTATAAACTAGGTCTTGTGAGAAAAGGTGTTAAAAAATCTACTGATAGTTTGTTAAATACTTTGTGTGAATTATTAAATAAAAAAAATAGTAATGAATTAATAACTCATATAATAAAAGATTTACATTTATGTGATAATTTATTTAAAGTATCGAGTGGAGCATTTATTAATCATTTTTACTCAGAATTAAAAGATATTAATGAGAATGATGTAAAAAATTATGTAAAATATTTAATGAATCAAATAGGTATTGTAAAAAGACATAAACAAATCTTATTAAAAAATAATGTTAAAAAAGAGAACCTTTTTAAAGGAACTCCATTAATGGTTTCATTAAACAATCATTATTATAGAATATATTCTAGTATTATGAATTTTGAGAAATATTTAAAAGATAATACAGATAAAGATGATATATATTTAGTTTCAGTATTATGTTCAATAATGAAGATAGATGATAATATAACATTTGGTGGGAAAAGAGATAATACTAGTATTTTAGTATTAGAAGAAGTGAATAGTGATATAAGAATAAAAGAACCGATAGGTGGATTAAAAAATAATTTTGATAAATTATATCTTATTTATAAATACAGAGAAAATTATGAACCTATCTTTATGAATCTATTTGAAGATTATGAAAAATTAATAGATCCGTATAATATACAATCTAAATATGAAGAAACAATTGAAAATAAGATAAATGATCGTTTTGAGAGTATTTCTGATTTTTTAAAGAATATAATTGAGAGTTTAAAAATACTTTTAGTAGATGGTAAAAAGAAATATTACAAACAATTACCAGGTGCTTTAGAAATAATAGAAATAATGAAAGGAATTAATTTAGAAATTATATCATGTGTTTATGATGATTATGGATTTATAAGATATATTGAAACGCAAGATAATTGTTTAATACCCGTTAAACCCACGAGTTTAGACGATGTAGATGATATAATATATAAATATGTATTAACTATTAAAAATAAAGGATCATATGAAAATGTTACTAAGATATTAAAAAGAATAGATAAAAAAGTAAATAAAGAATTATATTTAGGTTATTTAGAAAATATAAATGTAAATGTAATTGAATATTATAAAAAAGAAATAGTAAAAGAAAAAAATATAAGTAAATATGGATTATATATAAAAGAGATAGTTATAAACGAAACATCATTTATACCTGTAGAAAAAATATTATATAAGAAGAGTGAACATTATAATATACTTTATAAAGGTGAAATAAATGAAATAGATAATTACATATCTAAGGGTGGATATATGATAGATAAAATGAAGAACTTTCTCATAAATAATAACTATAGAGAGAGACTATATGAATATTTATCTCGAAGAGCATACATATTGTATTTAACAAAAAAATCTTTACAGAAAAGTATAAAAGATATAAAATCTATAAATTACATAAAAAATTATCATAAATGTAGGAGAGTTTATAATTTACTTGATAAATCGATGAGAGATTCATGTATTTTTGTAAATGAAGAGTATGATGAAAGTTTAGAGACAGTAAAAAACAAAAAGTTTAAAATATATAATATCAATGAAATAAGTTGTGAAATAATATACTACAAGATAATGATGTATCTTTGTTCATTTTTTATAAATTATAGTACCAGTGATTATAATAGATTTGTAGGTTTGAATATAAATGAAGAGACATTATCAAAAAGTATAAAAGATAATGAACTATATTTTAATCATAATAATATAGAACTACAAGATTATAAATATTTATTCTCTAATAAAAGTATATATGTAAGAAAAAGTAATTTATATGGAGAGTGTTTAACAGCTGAACAATATGAAAGATTAAAAAAGATAAAAGAAACGGATAATATTAAAATAGATTTTGAGAAAAAATATCCTAAAATAATAAATGAATATATTCATAAGAACTCATTAGTATTAAAATATGATAAAATTTCAAAATATGATATATTACAAATGGGTTTAAATGAAGAAGAAAAGATTCCAAAGGAAGAATTAATACTAATGATTGAAGATATAATAGAAAAGAATGAAAATAGAGAATGGATATTAGATGAAAAAGAAATGAATATTCTAGAATTATTTAGAGAAATTATAGGAAGTAATATCAAAAATAAAGAAGATATAAAAAATATTATTAAAGAAGATAAAATAACATTATCTGAATTATATATTTTATCATATATATTCAAGAAGGGAATTAATATAGTATATTATAATAAGGATAATAGTATCGATATAAAAATTATTATAAATCCTAAATGTATAAAAACGAAGAAAGAAGAAACAGAAATGATATCATTAATTCAAACAAATAACTATTTAGGAAATATTTCTATAAGGAATGAATTAATATTCCCATTAGATTCATACAGTAAAAATTACTATACTATTTTAAGGAAACAATATAGGAGATTATATGATATTTTAAAATCTAACACCACTTCTATCAAAAAATAATCCAGGACCCTGCCAAGGAATATTATATTTTGCTATAGTTTGATTATTATTCATAATACAGTTCAAACTTTTTTCAGAAGAAAAACTAGCCCCGTTCATATCCCAGTTAATATCTTCTTTACTACAGAAAGATGGAGCTTGAACAGAAGTAATATTTTGCGGTAAATAACTTTTAACTAATCCATCTAAACTATTTTCTTCATACTGTTTTATAGAATCATTTGACATATTAGATGGAAAATAATAATTAGAAAAACTTTCTAAACTTAAAACTCCATCTATATTTGTATCTTTTTCTGGATATACATTGATAAGATTATATCCAGTATTATAATGATCATCTAAAAGTATTCTTATATTATCACTAAAAGTATCTTTATTATCAAGAATACCCATACGTATATTTGAATCCATACGATCGTAATTATTGATCAATGTAGAATTAGAAGCGGTATCAACATGTATATAATTTATGTAAGATTGTTGTTTATAGTAAACAAGATCTATTATTAAACTAATAGTATAATATTCATTAATATCAGTTACAGTAGTTTTAAGAATATATCTTCTATTATCCATTTCATCTATTTGTTCATAAACATTGGTAATATTATTAATAGAAAAAAGTGATTTAGAAATATCATGAACAGTATCAAAGATTTCTGTTAAGGATTTCTTAAGATAATTCTTAAGTTCGGTCGGGAGTGTATATTCAGTATAGTAATTACTCTTACATTTACCTTTTAATGTTATTTTATTACCACTACTTATATTATGAAATAAATAATACAATTTATTCTCTGGTTTTATAAATGTATTAACATCTTTATTTACATTATGTGCTAATGGTGATGAATTATTTAATAAAGATAAATAAAAAAGTATTACAACTAATATTATTATAGATCCTAATATATGATTAAATGTTATTTCCATTCTATAATCTAATAATAGATAATATTATTCTTTGATCTTTATTTTAGATTTTACTTTTCACATGTTATATGTAGATTTTTATTTATAACTTCATTTATAAAATTATAACATTCAACAAGTTGATGTCTATTCATAGCACCTGTTATAATTATTTTACCACTGTTAAAAACAGCTATAGTAACTCTTCTACAAGATTCTACTCCATTACCTTTTCCAGAACACATTCTTTCACAATTACATATACCTTTACAACCTTCATTATTAACATTGTAAAAGTATTTTATATTAACCCCAGGATAAATACATGGTTCAAAAGTTGAGAATATATTCATAGAAACCATTAAGTTTTGAAGTTTTTCTCTATCAATAGATCTTTTATAGTCAAAATCGCTATTTATCAGAGCAATTTTATAATTATTATATTCATATTTATCTTGTAGATTTAGAAAGATTCTATGATCATTCTTTTTATCAATTTTTTGAATCATATTAATAAGTTCTTTAATAACAGCTTCACCCTGTGATTCTTTCTTTAAACCTGTCATTTGTATTTTTCCATTATTAAACAGTTTAACATTAATTATTTTATCGTGTAGAAAATGAAGTGTAGCTTGATTAAAGAAAACATTCGATTTCTTTTTAGATTTTTGATTTCTTTTCTTATTTATGGGATCACCCTTTTTTTGATCACCTTTTTCAATATATTTTACATTTTCATTTAATTCAATATTTTTAAATAATAGATCCAAGTCAATAGATGTATTTAGTTCAGCCACACTTGTGATAGTTGAGACTCTTAAGTTCTCCATTTTTCAATACTATATATGAAAATTATCTTTAAATCAAATTTGTTGATATTTTTTAAGGGTAAGTTCAACATATCTTGTAAATCTTAAAAGTTCATTACGTTTAATTTTCTTATTAATATGTCTTACTAGTATTTTGATAGGTATAGTAGGATTTAATATTTTATAGTTAAGATAAAGAATAGACCATGTCACACACATTCCACTAAAAGCATCAATAGTACTCTGTAATCCATTTCTCGGTTCAAAATCTTTAGGAGATATAACTCTATATCCTGGAAAATATTTAAGAGAAAATCTTTTAACACCGGAAATACTTTTTAGATAAGCTCTTGAAATACTCCATTGACTATCTTCATGAAAACCATGAGGTTCAAAGTGTTCAATAGTTTTCTTTTTGCTATCAAAAACTATCATATTCGCATGTTTTCCATAATTAGGTAGTTCAAGAGTAAAATTAACAGGGACTATTTGGTGTGATCTTAAACATTTATTTAATTTCTTTACAAAATATTTGATAGATATAAAATTATCTACTGGTTTTATAGACATTATATCATATTTATCACTTTTTTCAGTGAACTCCTGAACTAAGAATGCTCTCATCCATGATTCGCCTACATCTGGTATACAAATAAACTTTCTGAATCTTTTATTACGTTTTAATAGTATATTAAAATAATTAAATGTATTTGAAAACTCTTGATAATGATAATCTATATTACCCAGACTAGCCATACTACCTTTACTTTTTTCTTTAGATAATGGAACATCTATTATTTTAATCTTTTTTCTTAAAGATAATCTTTTTTTTAATTTTTTAGTTTTCTTACTTATCATATACTTATATAATACATTTTAAAACATAACTAGTTTAAGAAGATTAATTAGTTATTAAGGTATAATTATGATAACATTCAAAAATATTGATGAATTAAGTGAATATTTAATTATGAATGAAATAGAAGATATTAATAAACATTATTTAGATGATAACTTAAATACTTTATTACATTATCCACAGAGTTTAGATATTATGAAAGAACTTATTAAATTAGGTGGTGAAAAAGAATTAACAAATGTTACTGGAGTAACGCCTATAATGAAACAATATAAATTAGAAACAATAAGATATCTTTATGAAAAAGGTTGTGATATAAATAAGAAAGATATATTTCAGTTTAACATATTTCACTGGCCTAAAGAGAAAGAATGCTTAAAATATCTTTATGATAAAGGTGTTATACTTTATGATTATAATGTTATGTATAGACCCAAAGATTATAAATACACATTTGAAAGTAATATGTTACTCATCAATGGTGGATTTGATCCTTATAATGAATCATATTTTTCTTTACCAGGTATATTTTTACAAAGAGATATAAAAACTATTGAGCAATATTTTATCTTAAGGAATCATTATTTTTCTGATATTAGAGATTTATGGGATATGTGTCATGAGACTTTTTTATTCAAACCATGTATAACATGTGATATCATAAAGATTTATTATAAATATGGTGATAATATAAATCATATTAATTTCTTTGGTAATAATTCTCTTTTTGTACATCATGATATAAACATTATTAGGACTCTTTTAGAATGTGGTATAGATTACAATCATAAAAATAATGTAAATCTTAGAGCAATAGATCTTCATAAAGAAAAGAATAATAAAAATATATACATTTTACTATTACAATGGGAAAAATGTATAATTATTCAAAGAAATTATAGAATATGGAGATTCAGAATAAATTATATTCCTATAAAGAATTATAAAAAGAAAAATGATCTAATAATGGAAATATTATATTCACCTCCATCAAAGATTTACATAGGAGGTGATGGTTATCATAAATGTTTAAAAAGTTTTACTGATTCTCAGAAGGAGTATCTTCAACGGGCTTCTCCTCTGGAGCAGGAGTATCCTCAACGGGTTTCTCCTCTGGAGCAGGAGTATCTTCAACGGGCTTCTCCTCTGGAGCAGGAGTATCCTCAACGGGTTTCTCCTCTGGAGCAGGAGTATCCTCAGTAGACTTCTCTTCGGGATCATTCATCACATCACCCATACCGGACATATCGGGCATACCCATCATCTTTCCTAGATTTTTTAGCATATCCATACCAGCATCCCCTTCATCATCATCATCTTCATCATCATCAACATCAACAAGTTGAAGGATAACTCTATCTTTATTCATATCATCATTGGGTTCATACATGTATGTAAGACTCTCAAGGGCATCACGAAGAATATCTCTATCCATAAGGAAACAATAACCTTCTTTAATCATATCAAGGACAACTTCAATCATCTCCTCATAATTAGTAACACTCTTTGAAGAGTCTGTAATGTAAGAATGAACAGTTTCATAGATAGTATCTTGCTTAACAATCTTAAGAGTCTGAGCCATTTATACTATAGTAAATAATTATATTTTCTATTTTAGACGCAATTTTTATGAATACTTTTACCATTCAATCCTTTTAAATATCCGTATATATCTAAATCACCATTATGTACTTCATTATGACATTTTTCACACAATTGAATAAGGTTATGTTTTATATTCTTGTGAAAATTATCAAAGTTTCCATCTTTATCGGCATATTGTTGTTCATTAATATGATGTGTATGTTCAGCGGGTTCATTACAAATTTTACATTCATCCATGAATACTTCAGAATTATATCTTGAGCGCTTAGTATTTAATAATTTTTCATTCGCGCCTGTAAGAAATCTTTCAATTTTTTTAGCATTACTAATAAACTCTGAATCCATATCCATTGATTTACAAACCTCTAATCCATAAATTGCTGGCCCACTTCCTTCACTTAATTTTCTATCATAAATAAGTGATTTAGTAGTTTCTTCATAATGTATTTTTAAATGAAAGATATTTAGATTATGAATTTCTTTAATAAAAGGAATAGTTGTGAGTTGATGTAAATGTGATGTGAAAATATAAGAACATTTATTTTTTGACATCCTTTCTAATCCAGATGAAATTATAGAAAGTGCTGATATAGTTTCAGTTCCTGAACATAATTCATCACCAAGAACTAATGATCTATTATTACATCTCTTAAGAATACTTCTTAATTCATTCATTTCTACAACAAATGTAGAATGACCTCTAAATATATTATCATTATTTAATATACGTGTAAATATTTGAGTGTAAGGTGAAAAAATAAAATCTTTAGACGGCACAAAAATACCTGATTGAGCTAAAACAATTGAAAGACCTATTGATTTCATAAGAGTAGATTTACCACAGGCATTAGTTCCAAAGAGAAGTATACCCGATTCATTTAATTCAATATCATTGGGAACATATTTTTCTTCAGTATTTATCTTTTCTACAATGGGATGTCTTAAATCTTTAGCTTTCAGAAAACTACTTTCAGATTCTTCTATCTTAGGACGATAATAATTATTTTCAATACATATTTTCGCAAGATTTGAATAAAGATCAATCTCACCTAATAATTTTACAATATCATTAAAATATTGTGAATAATTACTTTTAATATTATTAATCGTTTCATTATAGTGTTTTAAATTAAGTGAGACTATCTTTCGTGTAGATGACATGATATTATTTGAACATTTCTTTAAAATATTCTCTTTATCATTAATTAAGATAATACAATTATTAGATTTTATATCTTTAATTTTAATATCTTCATAATTCAAAGAGAATAAAGATTCACCATTATTATCTTTAACAAAGAATGTTTTCTTAGCAGTATTATCTAAAATATGCTTAATCTTTTTATTCACAAGAGTATTTCCTCTATTCTTAGTTAAAACTAGATGCCAATCAAGCATATCAGAATACTCAACTCTAATATTATTGACACTCTTATTATCTATCATTTTTGAGAGTGTTTTTGCAATACTTTCAAGCATTGCTTTATTATCAGAAATAGTATCAGTCAGTGTATCAATTTCAGGGAATATTTCACGTTTAAATATAGAAGTATCCATTTGAGTAGTATTTTGAAACTTTTCTAAACTATCTATATTAAAGATATTTCTGTAATAATCTACAAGTTCAATTATAGTTTCGTGTGTTCTTTTATGATTATCATAAAAAGTAAAATAGTGTGCATTCATAAAATGTTCTTTCAATATTAGTATTTTATTATAAGAACCATCTAAATTAAAAAACTCTACTGGAGAAATAATATTTAAGATAAGTTTACGATGTAATCTCTCAATATCGTAAATACCAACTAATCCTCTTCGAATACATTTAAAATCGTACTCATCTTTTTCTTCATTATATTTTTGAAAGATATCAATAAGATCATATCTTTTATTAATAATATTTTTATCAATACTAGGATAAAGGACTCTTTCATTACATAAACGCCTACCTATTGCTGTTTTACATTGATTTATAATTGTTAATAGTGAATCATTTTTCCCATTATAAAAAGAATAATTATCAGATATATTTAATTGTCTAATACAGTTATTATTAAGTACAAGATGACTCTTATCATGAACTCTAATAGGTTTAGATAATTCCATAATATTTTTTATTTTATGTTCATAGATATATTGTATCATAAAAAGATAACTCAAGAGTAGTTCATTTTCTCTTTCAAAATCAAGATATTCAATAGGTGTTAACATATCTGTATCTTTAAAAATCTTTTTTAAGAACTCATTTTGATAGGAAAGATTATGAATCTCTGGGAAACCATGACAATTATTTTGAATAAGTGAAGAATCTATATCCCAGAGTTGTCCTAACTCTTCATTCGTAAAATGAATATCATTTGAATAATGAATAATACATTCTTTGGGATTATATTGTTGTATTAATCTAAAAGTTTCTTCTTTCCAATATTCTGGTTCCATTTTATTTGTTACAATTGAATGAACATAATTCTTTCCAGTTGCTATATCTATTGCTGAAAATCCTACCGAATAAATATCTTTATCTCGTTTGTATTTTTCAATATACATTGAAACCAAATAATTACTATCATGACTATTAAACGCATCAATAACAGTTCCAGGACTAATAATTTCTGTAATTTTTCTTTCAGGATTGGGTGGCTCTGTAACCTGTTCAATCATAACAATTGTATATCCTTCATTTAATAGACGATCAATAAACTTTCTTACGGAATGAACTGGGAATCCAGCCATAAGAGGATTATGAATATTAATTTCTTTAATTTTCTTATTTTTTCTAGTTACTTGTATATTAAGAATATCAATAACAATACTCATATCACACCCGACATATTCTTGTTTATCGTTATATGTTGCGTATAATTCAAAAAAAGATCCAGCTTGTAAAAAAATAATAGTTTTCTTTCCATATTTTTTACTATATTCATCGTGATATTGTAGATATTCTTCATAAATTAAACCCATATCAGTATTTCATAATATATTTATTGTTATTTCTTTAGATTAGTAAATCTTAAATTATATGTTTTATACTTAAAGGAACCTGAACCAATTGAGATTTTGTTTATTCTCCACATTTTTGAAGCATGATCAAAATCTATATAATTATCATAAAATGGTTTATTAAGATAGTATTCTTTTCCATTGCGCAGTTTCATCTTATAATTAGTTATGTTATTGATTCGAATACTATATATCAAATTTATTCATCATTATCATCATCATCATCATTATCGTCATCTTCATGATTACTATCATCTAAAACTTCAGCTATTTCAGGATCAGTAGTATAATTATAATTCTTAAATACCTTAAAACGATACTCTGTATTTTCTGTCATAAGAGGTCCATTATCAATGCCTCTTACATCTATACACTGATACCTATCATTATCTTCATCATGAACTTTTTGAAAGCTAACATATTCTCCTGGAAATAGTTTCTTATAAACACTTTCATTTGAAGTTTGAATATTAGAGAAATGAACAAATAAATCTTGCGTTGATTCCCCTGTAGTTGAAATAAATCCATATCCCTTCTTGCTATCAAACCACTTTACACGTCCATTCATTCGTGTTTCTGACATTTCGGTTATTTTATAATATTATATTGTCTTCTTTCTTTATATATATTTATGATCTTAACACTATTAAAGATAATATTTATCTTTTATCTAGTAATGAACATACTCGAAATAAGAAATATTCATATTTATAATCTTAATAGTAATTTGATAACTATAGAAAAGAATATAAATAAAATAAATATACAATCAGAAATAGAAAACTTATCACCTATATTATTAAAGAATATTTACATCGAAGATATATGTAATAAAAGTTTACTAAAATTAAGTCCAGGATATATGATAAAAGATTCAGAAAAATATATATCTTTAAAAGAATTAAAAAAAGATTACTATATTTATGAAAATGAAAAAATTATAAAAGATTTAGATATAAATATTAAACAAATACTAAATCTATTTGAGAATAGACTCACGGTTAATAGAAGATCATATCTTTCATTATATGGAGAAAATGTTCAATCAATCCTATTAAGATGTTTTCATAACATAAATTGTTATACATCAAGTGATGATTTCACATTTTATCTTTTTAATCCGAAACATTTTCATGATATCTTTGGAAAAGAACTTCATAAAATAAAAAAATGGGCTATAAAAGTAGAAATTAAACGTGGAGATATACTCTATATACCATGTGAGTGGAATTATATATATGAAGGAAAAGGAAACTTATTAAAAGTTACATGTGATAATTATTTTTCAGTTGGATATAATCTTGTAAGAGAATAAAATAATCATTTAAAAGATATTTATTCAAATATATATATTATATCTTTATATGAACGCAAATAATGATATAACATGGTCTACAGAAAATGTTTGGACATTGTGGTATCATTCTGTAAAAGATAATAATTGGACAAGAGATAGTTATAAAAAAATATTTACTATCAGTAATTTAGGAGATTATGAAATATTTAAAGATTCTTTAAAAAAGATTCATTTACAGAATTGTATGCTGTTTCTTATGAAAGAAAATATACTTCCTATATGGGAAGATCCAGAAAATATAGATGGTTGCTCTTTATCTTTCAAAATAAGTAGTAAAGAAATAGTTACAGAATGGACTGAAATAATACTAAATGTTATTACTTCAGATATTTTTTTAAATGATTCTCGTAATATTAATGGGTTATCTATTAGTCCTAAAAAAGAATTTAATATAGTTAAATTATGGACTAAAGATAAAGTACAAAAATATAGTGATTTATATAAAGAATATGGAAAAAACTATAATGATAAAAATATTATTATAAAATCTCATAAATAATTATTCATTATCATTTACATTTGGAGCTAAACATAATTTAATATCTCCTAAATTAGCTACAGAATACTTAATAATAATGGGATAATCATTCTTAATATACATGTTGATTAAAGGACACATATTAGTACATTTTGTGAATAATGACAAATACTTTAAAGAAAAGATTCCTTGAATAGGATTATCTTCATTCGCCGATTGCGAAAACTGTAATCCATTGTTAGTTTCACATAATACTGTTTCTTGACTAGCAAAATCACCATTACATGAAAAATACATAGTAGATCCTACACTCTTTATTTCAACATTCTCACCAATATTCATCATATCTCTAATAAGTTTCTGAAAATCACCACTCGGTAATGTTAATTCAGTATCAAAACTTGCTGGGGGGATATTAATATTTTCTTGATCAATATCTAAAAGATTTAATCTATAAACAGTTGATGAGTTCTTATCTTTATTATCTAAACGAATACATAAAACGTTTGTATCTTCTTCACACATAAATAATCCAAGTGTATCATTATTTGACATAGTCTTAATAAGTTTGTAAAGATTATTCATATTAATACCGATTGTGATTTTTTCTTTACATTCATAAATATCAAAGTTTTCTCCTTGAAGTTTCATGTGAATAAGAACACTATGAGAATTATCTGTAGCAATTAATTTTATCCCCGTTTCATCAATAATGAAATTACAATCAGTTAAAATATCTTTAAGAGCTTCAACAAGAGTTCTAAAAGCTGATGATTGAACTGTCTGAATATCAAAAAGCAATTTATTCATTTATTCATACTTTAGAATAATATCTTTAAATATAAACTTAATTTTTATTTAGATTGGATTTCTTTTAATTAAACCATTTAGTTCACGTACAAATCCGTTACCAGCCATATTTTGTTGTGATAATTTTTCAATATCTAGTATTAACTTTTCTAATCTACTTTTTAGTATGTCTCTTTCATTTCTTAATCCTTTAATTTCTCTTATATATGGCCTTAGAGCTTCGTCTATGGCAAGTTTCTTCTCCCTAGCATGATCCTCGCGCAGCTCGGCATCTTTCTGTTCTTGGGTCTTTTGACTGATGTAGGGATTTCTGAATGGCTTTCCGCCTCTCGTATATTTCTTTCTCCCTTTTCTTCTTAGAGTATTTTGTCTAGTTCTTCTTTTACTCAAATTATTCCTCAATCTTTTCGCCATTATATATATATATCCATAGAAAATTATTATTGAGCCCAAGCTCTTTGTGAAAAATCTGTATTATCCACATTCCATTCGGGTATACCAGGAAGCTGTTCTCGCAGAAACTCAATAAAATTTATATGAGTATATGGTTGTCCATTATATTTCCTAATCGAAGTACTCGCGTATACTTTTAATTTGTATAATACTCCAAAAAATACCTCCATCTTTTCCATAGATTTATTTATCGCATTTATACGTTCTTCACAGTTAGATTTTCTCATATTATATTTTCTAGGAATTATCCGAATATTACCTTCACCCTTGAGAATCTCACTTCTCGCATCATTAATCATATCTATAAGAAAATCTTTATTATCCTTACGAAGTCCATTTATTCTACGTGGTAAATCGTATAAAAGAGATATCATATCCTTTATATCACTGAAACGCATAGTATTTTCTATAGAAACTCGTATAAGGGTACTGTTATCATCTTTTAGAGTTAAATGTAATTTATATTCAGTATATTTTTTTTCATTAATTATATCTATAACTATACCATTTAAATCTCTTTCATGATTACTTTTATAACATATACCCGAGTTAAAACCTCCTCTAACTCGCTTAGAACTCTTTCTCTTTAATTTTCGAGTTTTTCTTCTTACACTGTTCTTTTTTTTATAAATCTTTCTTTTTAAAGTCTTTCTTTTACTCAAATTATTTCTTAATCTTTTCGCCATTATATATATACATTATTTTTATTAATCTTATAAAACTAAAAATATAATTTATCTATTAAACCTTTGTGTTCTCCTACCCCTACTTTTCTTTTTCTTCTTAGAAGATTTCTTCTTCTTTCTTGTAGAACCTCTATCTCTTCTTCTCCATTCTCCACCCGACATTTCATTTGGCATATCAGGTGGCATTTCTGAACGCATATCTTGTTTTTTTTTAGTATTTTTCTTTCTTCTTTTCTTACCTAATTCTTTAAGAACTATATTTAAAGAATATTTTTTACCTTCTATCTCTATTTTACATGTACAATTCTTTTTATTCTTCTTTTTTCTTTTCTTAGTAGATTTTTTTTTAGGTTTTTCTTCCATTTCTATCTCATCTTCAGATAAATCAGTATCAGGAGTATTTCTCATAGTTATTGCACCACTAGGGGTCAAAGTAGATGGTGGTTTACCAGGGGGATTTTCATCGGCATCAGGCATAGACTCCTTTATAGATTGTGAGAAAGACTTATCATCAGAAACTGGCTCATCATCAGACATGGGTTCAGCATTAGACATGGGCTCAGCATTAGACATGGGCTCATCATCAGACATGGGCTCAGCATTAGACATGGGCTCATCATCAGACATGGGCTCATCATCAGACATGGTGTCAGCGTTAGATTTATTATCTGAAACAGGTGAACTCGTAGACTGATCCATAGATTTATTCATAGACTGATCCATAGAATTATTCATAGACTGATCCATAGAATTATTCATAGATGATCCACTATTACTCATTTCACTACTCATTTCACTATTCATTGAAGACATTTATAATATACCATAGATTTTTTAAATTATACTTAGAATGAATCTTTTGATATTTTAAGTATATCTATAGCTTTATCAAGTTGTCCTTTAACACTAGATACTCCTAAATTATTAGATTTATCTTTATTTTCATCTTCACAACTATACAAATAAAGAACTATAAATCCTGTAATTATAAAAGAAGTTATTATATCTCGTGTTGCCATAAATATAACAGAGAATATAACTATTCTTCTAAAGTATGGATTATTAATAAACTTTCTTTGATTATCATTAAGTTCTTCAATAATAAAACGAGAACCTATATTAACCATAATCATCATTAATCCTATAAAATACTTATTTTCATTTAACATATCACTAGTATTTTGAATATCTTCTAAGAAGAACATTTAATATATATATATTCTTTTTAGATAAATATTTTCTAAACTTAATATAACTATGTATGATAATTATTGTACTTTAGAAGAAGCATGGGGGAAAGACTTTAAAAAGGATGATAAAAAGAAAAAGAAAAGAGAAAGAGAATCTCAAAAGTTCACACATCCATTACTTAATGATACAGTTGATGATCAGATATTAATAGCACCTCCTCACGAATGGGCGAGAGAAAATCCTCAAGAACAAAGAAAAAAGATAGAATCTTCAAAACCTATCATTTCAGATTTAATGAGTACAAATGAATTAAGACCCTATCAGAATGTAAGAGCTCAAAGAAACTTTCATTATCCTGAATCAAATCTATCTGATATTGTAAATATTACACGTAAAGAATATGAAAACTTAAAGGAAATGGCTAATAAATATGTTTCTGATGCGAGTTCAACTGTAACAAATATAGGATCAACTATTATTCCAAGAACAAGTGAATCAGAACAATTTAATACATTACTTCTTTATATTTTTACAGGTATCTTTTTATTAATCTCTCATGATATGATGTTTCAACTTGGTAAGAAAGCATATTAATATATATTAATATATAGATGTGCTTTAGTTTTGAAGTTAGTTTAGGAACATTTCTTTTTTCGTGGAGTGTATCTATTTATCTTTTAAGAAAAAATCTTACAAAATATCAAAGACAGAATGTAATATTCTTAATGATTTTTTCTTTAATGCAAATACCCGACGCAATATTATGGTATAATAAAATAAAAAAGAATAAGATAAATCTTTATACAACATCATATTTAATACCTTTCTTATTATCACTACAATTAATATACAATAATTTCATAAGATTAGAAAGTAATGAGAAATTAGATACAATTGTTAGATTGTTATCACTTTACGCAGTATACCGAATATTTATTAGATACAGGGGATACTCTATCTCCTCTTGTGATAGTTATTTTAGTAGTCCTATATGGAGTGGTAAAGAGTTAGAATGGTATATTTTATTAATATTCAGTTTATTAATAACTTATCCTCATTATGATAGAGCAATAGTAGGATTATTACTTTTAATAATTTTACAATCTATTACTAATAGTGGATATGGTTCAATGTGGTGCGCGATAGCCAATTCTGTAGCAGTATATTATCTTTATAAATATTAGAATAGGTTATTAAATTAAATGATTATTAAATGACTATTAAATGACTATTAAAAGACTATTAAATGACTATTTAACTAAAGATTTAATGTCCTAGCTTTATCTTGCATAGCTAATAATGTTGCATCATCATAAACACCGTTATTAAAAGTACCAGTGGGTTTGTAATCTTCAATGGGCCTATAATCATTCTTAGTTTTACTAGATACTACTTTAGGGGCAGCTTGTATTTTCTTTTTAATTTCCCATGTTATGAATAACCAGTTAGGATCAATATATGTTAATTTAAATCCATTTCTCTCTAAATGATATATTATAAAACTTCTTAACTCTACTACATCATAAAGAGGAGTACCGAATATAAACTCAGGTATAAGAAAAAAACAATACATTCGATCTAATTTTGAGTTAAACTTTATTTTTTTATGACATTCATTTAATACTTTAAGATATATAGCATTTCTTTTTTTTATTTTTTTTAAATGATCATTCTCTAATTCATTCATATCAATCTGAGTATTCATATTTGTTTGCGTATTCATAATACTTAATAAATATTTTATATTTTAGAGAAACTTTATACTCAGCATGAAACCAGATACACTTGTTATAAGTGGTGCGAGCACTAAAGTTTTATCTTTTGTAGGGATATTTAGAGCTCTTTATGAGAAGAATATACTTAAAGAAAATCTTGAAGGTATAAAAGAAATTCACACATTATCTATAGGAACATTCTACGCACTATGTTTATTATTAAGATTCAGTGAAAGGGTTATTTATGAATGTTTAATAAAGTGTGATTTTAGCGAATGTTTAAATACTGATGATATAAACTTAAATGATATTACTACATCATTAGGATTAATTAGTCATGAGAAATATTTTAATAAATTAATGAGAAATATTTTAAGGATTAAGTTTCAAAAAGATGATATAACACTTAAAGAATTATATGATTATAATCCGATTGAATTATATGTTAAATGTGTAAACGTTTCAAAACAATGTTCTATTCATTTTAACTATAAAACACATCCGGATATGTCTGTAACTAAATTACTTTTAATGACAACAACTCTTCCTATATTTTTTAGACCACAGAAATATAAAGATGAATACTATGTTGATGGTGGATTATCTGGAAATCTACCTGTAGAAAAAATAAAATCTAAAAATGTTCTTTGTATTCATATAAAAAGATGTATGAAAAATATTGATGAAGAAGCTATACCATTATTGGGATTTTTACAAAATATGTGTTCTGTTTCATCATTATCATACAATAAATATAAAAAATCTACTATAAACATTGTAATAGATTTGTCAACTTATGATTTTAATATTGACAAAAATAAAAAAAATAAAATTATAAAAATGGGATATGAACAAACATTAAAGAGACTAAATGATAAAAACTTTAATTATAATCCTAAGCATTAGTTTCTTCAGATTCTTCAACTTCCATTACTCTTGGTTTGGGAGAAAAATGAACCTTCTTACCCAAACACAAATCAAAATATGTTGTTGATGAATGAGCCTCCATTGTGTAATGACCGTTAGCATACATGAACTTCATGATAGAGTTTGTTTTCTTCAAGTCTTTTTGCTTATTATTAATTTCACTAATCTTAGCTTTGTTTTCACATTCTTTTTCAGGATTATTTTTAATTTCTTCTTTTAATTTAAGGATTTCATTATCAAGTTGACGATATACTGAACCTATCTTATTATTTTCCTTATCACACTCAGTTCTGTATATCTCATCCTTCATAGATATACGTAATTCTTCTCTCTTAATTTTTCGTTTTGAACGATTATTCTTTACAAGTTCACGATTATCAAGGATAAGATCATATTTTGATGGTTCTTTTTCTTTCTTAAGTTTATTTACACGCTTCCATTGATCAAGCTTTACTTTGCGTTTCAATTGTGATGGTGTAGGTTCTGTTATCTCATTTACAACTTCATCAACAACTTCATCCAAGAGTTGAAGCTTATCCTTAGGAATATATACAGAAATATTGTCAAATCTTACAAGTGGAGTTCTCCGAGAGTTAAACTTTCCCTTTACAATAACTCCCTCACTATTTTCTTTAAGATTACGTGTTCTTTTTCCTGAATAAAGAACTTTTTGTCCCAAATGTAAATTATTCTTTCCGACCATATTTATATATTACTACTATAGTATGTTGATATCTTTTTATGTATATTTTAATAATTTTTTTATATTATATATATTATAATGAAGAGAAAAAATAGTACTATTAGTAATGGAAGAAAAACTAAGAAAAAAAAGACAAGGAGAAGGATTGTTATCTCTAAACAACGAGGAGGGGCACCTATTGATGTAGATGTCAATAGTCCACCAGATGTAAAAAACTCTAATTTTAATAATTTAGGGAGCTCTATTTTAGCAATTATCTCTTCAATAGTTCGCTTACCAGGAAAAATTATAAGAAATATCTTTTATAAGTTTTTGGATTTCTTAGAGTTCGCTTTATGTGGTAATCTATATGATGATTTGATGACTGCGGGGCCTATAAGAATGATAATATTTATGCTTGGTTGTATTATACTAAAACTAGGATTAATAGCTATTATAGTTTTTCTAATATCTAGTATTTCTGGATGGGCATTAAGTTCATTCGGAATTAGTGTGCCTTTATTAAAAACGACTAGTGCGACAATGTTAAAATACGGTAGTTTTTCAGGTAGTTTTATCTACGATAAACTTGGACTCTTTTTCAAATGGTTTATTAGTAGCGCATTACCTGGCTTTTGGAAGTTTGGTGCTGCTAGTATTAAATGGATAGGGGGAGCATTTAAGACAATCAGTCAACTAGGAATATGGGGTTCTTTATGGTATAATTTTGTACACTATGTTTTATTATTAGCTAAAAGTGTAGGGGGTTTTATGGGTGTTTCAACTGTAATTTATCTTATAGATAAGATACCAGGCATTAATTTAATTACTCGAACCTTATGGTTAATATCTATAGGATTGATGTGGCCTGGTGGAAAATTATTAGAATGGGCAAAAGATACTCCATGGTTTATAAATTTTCCCCTTAAACTATCTGGTGGATTACTCTTAGTCATACCAACTATAATAGGTGGCTGGCTCACTACAATAATTACTTCCGGAAAACAGTCTTTTTCTCTAGGTGGAGGAGAGAAAAGTAATTTTTCTGATAAAGATATGAAATATGGAATTAATTGTGGTATCTTTAGTGTTTTACTTAATCTTTATAGTGTCATACAAAAAAATAATGAAAGAATAATGAACGCGAATGATATAAAAGATATCATAAAAAAATCTGAAACAAGTAAGAAAATATCGGGGGGAGGTGGATATAAAGGTATTACAGGAATAAATAATCAAGATGATCTTATAGAAAGACTAACAAAATTATTAGATTATGATTGTAATAAAGATAATCTATCTAAACTAGTTAACAATATGAAAGAGAAAATTAGAATCTTTTTAAAAGAACACAATAAGGAGAAAACGGGTGGATATAGTATAAAAAGAACAAGGAGAAAGAATAAAAGAAGAAATAATATGAAAAGAACTAAAAAGAAAGGTGGTGGAAAAAAAATAAGGAGTATAATGAGATTTGCTAGTAGAAAAAGTAAAAAATTAAGAAAATTATTTAGTAGCTGTGAAAATTTTCAGGAGGAATATTCTGATATTTATATGCAATACGAACTTTTAAAACAAAAAGGAAAGATAGATAGAGATGACTTAAAAAGTTTTGAAAGTTTATTTGATAAACTGAATGTGATAAATAAAAGTTTGATATTAGAATTAAAATATTCTGATATGAATGATTTTAATTTAGTATTATCTGATTCATTTAAAAAAAATGAAGAAGATATTTTAGAAAGATGTTTTAGCGAATTAGAAGAAAAATATAGTAATAAAACAAAAATACAAAACATAGCAGCTGAATTAGAACTTGGAGAATTAAGAATAAAAACTATTACAAATGCTAGCTGGCTACCAAATAAGTGTAGTGATAGTAAAAAAGAAACAAGTGATATTACTGATTATAATTTAAGAGATTTTTACGATGAATTATATACAAATAGAGATATAGAAGGTATAAAGTATGTTTCTCATTGTATAATGATGGGATCATTAATTCCACCAGATGGAGATCATGAAAGTTTTCATATTTACAAACTATGTAATTTTAGTCCAGTGGGTTTTGAAAACGTACCTACTCAAAAAGACTGGACTGAAATCACAAAAAAACTAGAAGAACTTAAAAGAGAAGATAAACACGAAGATAGAATTGCACATAGGAAAAGAATGTGTGGGATAATATGGTTTATTAAATTTTTTATAAAAATAGAAAATATAGGAAAAACAGAATATGTACCTTTTAAAAATTGTATACCACCTGGTATATTAAGTTTTTCATAAGTTTAATGTAATACCACTCTTTCTATCAGTTTCACCACTAACTAATGAAATATTATCTAAATCAGGGATCTTGTTAGGCTCAAGATTCATAGTCTTAATAAGACTATCAATACCGTCGGGACCATTCATATCAGGTCTCCTAGGTGATGAATTATTGGACGAAGGGGCCTGTGATTGAGGTCTTTGACTAGGACCTGCGCCGCCCATACCTGGGGGCATACTGGGCACACTTCCCATACCTCCGGGAGTAGGTTTACCCATTGAACCAACCGCAGCTGAAGCAAACTGTTTCATTAAATCTGGATTTTGTCTTAAGATATCATCCATACCCGGCATTGAAGACTTAAACATTGTTTGTTGTAAATGAAACATAAAAGCACTTCCACCTAGAGCAAACATGAGTCTCAGTTCTGGAGCTAATTCTGAATCACCACCATATTTTAAATAAAGTTCTTCAAAGATCTCATCATAATCAAAGATATTCTCATTAACAGATTCAGACCATCCATCTAATTGTATTGCAAAAGGATCAACTTTATTATTTAAAAACTCAATCCCTGTCACAAATGCCATGAGTGCTTTTCTTTGAAACTTTACAGAGTTATCAATTTCTCTTTGTTTTTTTAATTTAAGATATTCATTTCTCATATCTTCAAGATTTGAGTTCATATTATAATTCATAGTGGTGCGAATACCTTGTTCATTTAGTTTCTTAAATTTGTAGATGTAATCAATTTTTTCATTCTTAATTTGAGTAGGATTCATTCTATGAATAGGAACAAACTCTTCAACTTTAGGAGCATTATTTTCTATAATAACATTATCAGACTCATCCATTTTTTGTGGAGATGGCATAGTTACAGGGATAGTCTTTTCTTCTTTTTTATCAGATTTATCTGAAAGATTATCTGCTGTTGTAGCCAAAAGTTCAATACCTATATTATCAGTTACATTCAATTTAGGAGAATTAGCCTCACTATTAGGTGGTGAAATAACATTATCAACATTAATCTTCTTATTTTCACTCTCTGTTCCAAAATCAAGACCTAGGGCATCCATATCTAATTAATAGAAGTATTTACTAGAATAATTACGCACAATCTTTAAATGATTATACTTGAACAATATTCTCAATATCTTGTGGCATTTCTTCTATTTTTGTATCATAAAATCTTTGAATCTCTTCAAGGTCTGTTATATCTCTATCAGTTACAAAATTAATGGCCACACCTTTACGACCATATCTGCCACTTCTACCTATTCTATGAATATATGTTTCTTTATTAATAGGTATATCATAATTAATAACTAGTGATAATTGTTGCACATCAATACCTCTTGATAATAAATCAGTTGATAATAATATTCTAATTTCTCCATTTCTAAAGTTTCTTATAACTTCTTCTCTTTCAATTGTTCTCATATCTCCATGAATACAACCGACTGGATAATTCATATCATTTAATTTTTGTGTAGTTTCAATTAATCTTTGCTTATGATTTATGTAAATAATACACTGTGAAATATTTATAGCAGAATATATATCAGTTAGTGTATCAAACTTCCAAGAGTGTCTTTTTACATTTATGTAATATTGTGAAATACCATCAAGAGTTAGATTTTCTTTTTTTACTAATATTTTTTCAGGATTATTCATAAAGCTCTGTGTAAGAGATAGAACTTCATCAGGTATTGTAGCACTAAAAAGATATATAATAGTATTTTTAGATAGATAATTAAATATTTCTTTAATAGAATCAATAAATCCATGAGATAACATCTCATCAGCTTCATCAATAACAAAATTGTTGATACCATCTGTAAAAAGACTATTGCGTCTTATCATATCAATTATTCTTCCAGGTGTTCCTATAACTACATGAGGACATTTTTCTAAAGCTAGTTGACACTCTCTAACATTTGTTCCCCCTACAACTTTTTCACATGTTATATTTGTGTATTTACTAATTTCATTTATGAATAAAAATGTTTGCTCAGCAAGTTCTCTTGTAGGAGATAATATTACACATTGTGTCTTTTTAAGATCTTCATTTATATTATTAAGTGATCCTATTGAGAATGCTCCTGTTTTTCCTGATCCAGATTGAGCCTGAGCTATCATATCTTTCCCCGTACTAAATACTGGGATAGAACTTTTCTGTATTTCTGATGGCACTTCAAAACCATAAGCATATATACCTCTTAAAAGGTTATCTTTTAGATTCATTTCATCAAAACTCATTATATCTTGTATTATTATTTTGTGATTAACTCTTTAAGATATTTCTTTAATTAATCTTTTAAACAAGTTTTTAAAAGATTTCCAACTTTAGTAATATCTGACCCCGTGTCTAATCCTAAAACTTTTTTATCTTTTACAATAGCGTAACTAGGAACCTGTTTTATATTACAAGAACTACATAATTTTTCATTTTCATCAATATTGACATAGTAAAACTTAAGTTTATCATTTGTATTTCGGGTTTCTAATTCTTCCACCAATGGTAGCAATCTTTTACAAGGACCACACCAAGTTGCTGAAAAATAAAAAAAAAGATAATTATCACAATCTTCCAGTATTTCACTTATATTTTCATCAGTTGTATTAATCATATAATAATTCTAATAATTTCTTTTTACATTTTTAACTTAATAATCATCCTCTTCACTTGTGGTAGCATTTTCTTGTTCTTTGTATGAAGCTTCTATTTCCATATGATCTTCATAAAGTTTTATATTTTCTTCATCTTTTTCAAACATTCTTTGAAGATGATCCTCATATTTAGATCTTTGAGAGTTATTCATCCTTGATATTTCATCAATAGAGAATAATTTAAGTTCTTCTTTCCTAGGAATTATAGGAATCAAATCAAATGTGAAATCTTCTTTATTCACAATATGTTTATGATTGTATGGTGTTATAGTAGGACATCTTCGCGAACAAATATACCCACAAATATTCTTAACTGATCTATCTTCATTCTCATATGTGATCCATGGTTTTCCATTGATAGTATTCTTACAATGATAACAGAACATAGTTTATTCCTTATTTAATATCTAATATTTATGATATTTGTTTATAAATCAAATTTTAAATAAAAGAATAAAATATAGTTCATAGTATATATAAGAGTTATGGGAAAAGATGTAATAATAATTCTTATAATTATTCTTTCATATAAAATATTAATGAAATATACAAGAAATATTGAGGGATTAGATGATACATCTTCTGAAAATAGTGATAGTATTATATTAGATATATTTAATAGCACTACAAAGAGTTTGGATAATATAATGCAACAATTTTCTGATAACACACTCCCTTATATCTGTCAAATAACTTCTAAAGATTATGATAGTATAAATCGTGAATGTGTTACATTTGATCCTAGTTCTAGACCCGAAATGTGTAAACCCGAAAATGAAGTAAATTGTAAGCATACATATTATAATTCATCGGTAGATTGTGATACTTTTACAAATGAAACTGAGTGTAATGATAATATTAACTGTAAATATGATCTATTCTCAGAAAAATGTAAAGATAATCCTAATTTATGTAAGTTTAAGGAAAATATTTGTAGGAATAAAAACTTCTCAGTTGATTTATCAGTTATAAAGATTATAATTAATTTATATAAAGAAAACTCATTGGAAGATATAAAATTAGAAGATTTTTTAAGTAATAACAATTACATAACTGATTTAAATATAAATGATGATGAAGTCATGAATATGATAACTTATTATAATAATACTAATCAGATTAATCATGTAGAGAGTGTTTCATCATTTATTGAAGCCGAGTTTTCTTCACAAATGAACAATCTTATAAAAGATACAAATGTAAATGATATAATAAGTCAAACTATAACTAATTTGAATAGCGATACAACTAATGTTATTTCTTTGAATAGATTAGTAAGTGAATTATATTCTAAACTAAACTCTATAGATCCTTTCTCAGATATTCAAGATAGAAATAATGATCAATTATTATTAGATAACAGTAGAATCTATTTAAATGTTCTTATTATAATACTTTATTTGTATTTTTACTATGATAAAAGAAAAGAAACTGGTGGTATGCTATCTGATAATGCATGCTTAAAAGAAAAAAATGGGAATGAAAGTATTTGTCAAATAGATGATAATAATAAATGTATAGATAATGATAGGGTTACTAGTATAATATGTAAAAATAAGATAGGTTCCGAATGTTTAACAGATCCTAAATGCGAAATACAAGCAGGCTGGACTATTTGTGAACCTGGAAAAAAATTAATAGACAATTCATGTGTTGATCTTCCCAATGAGGAATATTCTGGAACTTATAATAAGAATGGAGATCTTATAACAAAAGATGATCTAAACTCCTATCAAAGTAGAACTGATGAAAAAAATATATTATCAACCGATAATGTTCAAAAATGTTATATGGGAGAAGATTTCTCTAAGAAAAACGCTAATCAAATAGATATCCTTAATGAAATAAGAGAAAAACCACAGTTTAACAGAACTAAATTAAACGATTCTACTTCTGATATCTTTTCTGAACTTCCTAGAAAAAATGTAAATATATTCGGAACTGTTCCAAATAACAGTGAAGACTATAAAGATTATTATAAGAACTCGATGTGTATTTCCTGTTTTGATAATGATATTATTAACGATATTAACAAGAGTTTTCGAAAAGATAATCCGGGAAGTTCAGAGTTTACTGAAGGTGAACTTTGCGGTGTAAAGGGATATTTCCGTAAAAGTATTGGTGATCAAAATTATAGTGAATGTAATAAAAAAAAAGATAAGATAAGTTGTAATACTAACTCTCACTGTGAATGGACAGACTTTAATGATCTATTAATAAATACTGGGAATGATGAACATGATGGTATATGTTTAAATAAATGTCCTAAAATATATTATTCTGAAAATGATGGAGAGTGTATAAAAACTTCTGATAATAGTTTTCCAGTTCAAACAAGTTCATTATATAAAAAGTGTAAAAATCTTGGAGAAGTACAATGTGATGAAGATAGAGATTGTACATATTATGATGATATTGATAAATGTTTTCCTAATTCTCTTGATGAATCACAAACATTAGTAGAAACTCTTAATAATCATATATATTCTCTGTATGATATGTTAGGAACAGGTGATTCATCTTTTACATATGATTTATTAAATCCTACCGAAAAATCTGGTTTTACAGATAATGGTGTTATTTTAGATAATTTCGATATACCCATTATGGATGATGAGGTACCATGTTGGTATTTGGGAAAAATATACGATTATTCATCTAAAACATGTAAAGAGTGTCCAAATAATACTATATTTAGAGCTAAAGATGATTATAGTGATGGAGAATGTGTTAATGAATTAACATATGATGAATTATTACATACAGTTGACGATACTTTATCTGTATATAAAAATTATCCAGATACATCATTAAGAGATATTAGTATCGACAATTTCTTAGATAATTATTATGTAAACAAAGCAGCTTGTACTAAAACTTCTAAATCTAAAGATGGTATAAGTGAATGGTCAGTTGGTGATTCGCAATTAGGTAAAAATTGGTATAAACCTAATTGTAATTTTGAAGGAGAACCTAAAGATTGTATCTTAACAGATGTTTCTAACTCTGATGGGGTACAAGACTGTTTATCTAGAATTGGTTGTAAAATAATAGGAGAACCAGATAATTATACATGTGTGCCGACTGAAGATAATAATGTAGATTTGACATTAAAAGATATAGGATATGAATATTTTAAATTATTGAATCCTAATAGTGAAAATAACATAAAAGATTTTATACATAGTTTCAGTAATCATAATTTCAGTTTTTCAGATGGTTCAGAACAAAAAACTAAAATAACTAACAGAAAAGAATTATGTGAATATAATGGTTCTCATGGAACTTGTCAAACATGTTATGATGAAGAAACAATGATTGATAATACAAGGACTGAAGATGGGAAAGGTTGTAAAGAAACTTGTGAACCTAATAAAGGATCTAATATAGATAAAACAACTAATTTTAATGTTCCATACAAGAGTGTTACAAATAAATGTAGTTCTTGGGGAGATAACTATGATAAAAATATGAATAAATACTGGCCTTCAGTAAAATTAAGTGATAATAAAGTATCACTTGATATTATTAATGATCCTAATGCAGAGGGGAGTGATGAAAAAAATTATATTCTCTTTATGGACATTAAAACAAACTTCGCCTTCATAGATCTTATAAGGCAGTTTGAAAGACAGTATCTCCCTCATGTTATATTCAATAATGAAGATGATACTAAAACAGAATTTGAAAAAGAAATTAATAAAAAAGCATATATTGCTCAAAATAAGAAAGTTCGCATACCATGGCAGCAAAAAGATGGGAGAATACTTAAAGTAGGTATAACAACTCCATTACCTAGCGATAATAATAATGCTTTTCAAAATCAAAATATTCAAATAAATAAAGATCTAGATAATATAGAATTAAACAAATATTTCAACAATTCTACATATCCAGATGAAAAATATTATTATACACCCATTACACCATTACCGAGAGAAACTATAAATGTTAGCACACAAGGTGGTGTTGATCAATGTATGGAGATTTGTAATCAAGATGAAGATTGTGATGCATTTTCTATAGATAATAATACAACCTGTAATACTTATAATAATGTAGAATCTAGTATGATTCGTAATTATACTAGATCTAGATATCAAAATCAATATTATATGAAAGATTATCCGACTATAAGTAAAACTATAGTTAATAATCCTTCAAATTTAAATACTGGAGAATATCTTTCTGGTTTAGATTTTTTTTCTGATGGTTTATGTGGATACACATATTATTATCAAACTCCCAATACAAATGAAATAAATATAGATGGATACTTAGATCAAAATCCTTTCAACTTTTACACAAAAATAAGAATATCAAACTCCCTCAATACTGTAGTAGATTATAAGCTTACAGGTTACACTAATCAAATAACCTATATTAACACATCTGATGAATGTGTATCTACTAACGGATCTGAAAAAGGAGGAGTTTCAGGATATGATCCTATAACATCATCGTCATATTATTTTGATACAATGAAAAAAACTGATTCTGATAAGTTATTTTATATTATAACGCCTCAAAAATCTTTATCAGATGATTCAATGGATAATTATAGATATTATTATCCTAAAAAACTTAGAAATATGTATTATAAATCTGAACAGGAAGATCCTTCAACACATGAATTATATGATAGAAATACAGGTAGTATTAACTTTAATGATGCTAATATATTTTTATTTCCTGAAATAGATATACTTTATTATCTTGATAAAACAAATAAAGATACTTTAGACACTAATATAGATGAATATGGACTACCTATCGGGGAGTCATTTAGTAATGCTAATAAAGAAAGTTTAAAAGATATTAAATATATTGATCGAAGAAGATTAACAAATAATTCTGATGATTTTATATATCCATTACTGAATAATGTTATATCATATGATGATAGTGAATTAAGTGATAGTTATACTATAGATGATAATAGTAATAGTAATATTTTTAATTTTATAAGTGATTCTGTTATTACTACAGATATTAAAAATTTAGATGTAAGGAGATTGGAAAGTTCAACTGCAGACAATTCTCTAAATATAATGACTGAAAGATTTATTAATTTGAATATTGAAATTAATCCTGATATAACAGAACCTCCTGTAGAAAATATACAAATTACTAGTATTAAGAAAGAATATATAAAAAATAGAACAATATTTGATATGTTATTAAATTATAGTCCGCTTTCAGGACTACCAGGTGTTTCAAATATTCAAGATAATATTGAAGGACGTTCAAGAATTAATAATTCTGAAACTGAACCTAGTCATTTTTCATTATACACTCCGAATTGTATTCAACTATATAATATATACAGTTCTATATCAAAACAAGGAAGTTTAGATATTAATGCTAAATATAATAGATCATTAGGAATATATTTTACAAATTATTTACTCATGAAGCATATTTTACAATATGATAATAATAATAGTCCATACTGGAATATAAATGATAGTCCAGAATTGTCAACTATAAAAGAAGATTTTGAAAATGTATTAAAATTAGAAAGTAATGATCTTGGAAATGCTGCTGTTGATGATCCTGATGCTGATGCTGATGCTACTGCGGCTGCTGCTGATGGTGATGCTGCCGATACTTCTGATGGTGCTGATGCTACTGCTGCTGATCCGAAAAGTTTTTTTATATATAATAAAGATGATATAATTGATATGGTTACAGATCCTAGAAATCCTAGTAGTTATATTGAGTGGTTCAATGAAAGCTTAGAAAATGTAATTACATGGATTTCTCTTGTTCAGGGTACAAATATAAATTTCGGAAATAATCAACAACGACCAAATATTACATTATGGGAAACCATTTCTAATTTTATAATATTTTATGGATTTTTAGATTTTTTAATTGGTGATAGGGCAGAAGAAATATTAGACGAGATAATTATACAAAAATGTGTAAATATACCTTGTGGAGATGAAGAAAAACTACCTTACATACGTAAAGAAGCACAGAATAAAGAAATAAAATATTATGTAGATCAATTAATAGATTATACTTATGAAATGTTAAGTGAATATTTAGAAACATGTGTTTATATAGGAGATAAAAATCGTCTAAATATTAGTGAAAGTAATACAAATGTATGTAAGAAGAAAGGAGATAATATAGTAGGTTGTGATAAACATTTTTATCAAATTATCCCTTATAGAAAAGAGAAAATATATACAAACAGGAGTTTTATAGAAATAATGAAAGAGAATACTATTAATGAAGAAAATGGATTAACATTAAGTATATTTATGAATGATTATATTAATGATATATTCAAAGATTTTAGAAATACAGATATACTAAATAGATACACTCCATTACGTTATCCTATTCCTGAAACAATTGAAGAGAAAACTTTTACGATTAATAGTGGTAATACTTTATTAGTCGGATTAAAGGTAGAGTTTAGTGATGATAGTCTTTCAAATAATAATGTTTTCAGTCAATTGTTACTGGGAGTAAAATTACCCACACAAAATAAAGATGTGACTATTAATTATTCTCAATTAGTAGATTTATTTAGATCAGGTAATATATTAAACTATACAGAATCTTACAGAGATCAGTTTAAGAAATCTTTTGTATTCTTAAACTCAGATGGAGAAACTGGAGCTTATTACAATGATAAATCTAAAGTTCAAACTCAGTGCGATAATATGTATTATGAAGATAATAGAGAATCAAATAATGGAGATTATATATGGAATGGACAACCGAAAAGTTTCTTACACACTTATATTTTAATAGATGATGAAGATAACAGAAACTATCCATTAAGCTTACCATCACCGGGTAGTAATGCATGTGGAAATAATGTTGCTTACAAATTAAACACATTAACACGTGGTGGAGTTACAACACAGCTTGCTTCACAGTATCAAAATAAGACATATGGTACCCTTAATGATATGATTACAAATATAATAGATAATTATAACCAAATAAATACTATCATTATTGATAAATTAAAAAAGAGTAAATATATAGCTGAAAATGGAGATATATTATTTGAAGATGAAAACGAGACATCAACAGATAAAGGATTAAAAGATATAATCAGTTTATATACACAGGTAAATAATAATTATATAAATGAAGATGGAGAAGATCAATATATTCTAGCAAATAATGAAATAAGTAAAAGTGGAAATATTCAAATAGTAGGTTCTAATATTTATGTTTCGAATATCAAAATTAGTATGTTTGAAACACAAGAAACAGAAATAATTAACTATGGATTATATAATACAATCCCAAGAAGTACACAGAGTGGTACTTCTCCTCAACGTGTACGAAACCAAGATTACTTAACTAGTACTATTACTTTAGATGATAAACAAGAAGATTTTGAAAGTATAGCAGAATCAGGAACTGATTATACTATATTCTATCCCGAAAGTAATAGCATCGATGGGAAACTTGAAAAGCGTTTAACATTAAGATCAATACAATCTCCTGAAGAAGATGATTCAACAAATGATGATTCATCTCCTGAAGAAGATGATTCATCAAATGATGATTATTACACGAAGACATCAATCCTAAATAAAATGATAGAGATATGTAATACACCGAATGATAATACACCAAGTAATAGTGACGAAAATCCTATTAATTCTTCAAAAAATACAGGATTATTACAAGCATTTTTTGATGATAATACTTTTAATACATTAACAGATAAAGGTAAATACTTTTCAAATATCACTAAAGGTGATATAGAATGTGTTAAACTTGAAGATTTATATGGAGATCTCAAAGAAGATATATCAGATTACTGTCAAATAATAGACCCACAATGTGAAAATGTAAATAATGATAAATGTAATTTTAAAACAATAAATACATCAGATATAAAATATAGAGGTAAAAGTGAGGATGAACAATCTAAATATTACATTTTCACTTCTTTAGAAAATATTTCTAATAAAGTGAATAATTTAGTTTATAATATTTATGACTATATTTCTGAATCATCATATAGTGAATCAGGACTGGATTCAATGGACGATAATATAAACGAATATTGTAAAGAGAGTTGTCAGAGAATTATTCCAGATACTACTAATACAAATTATATAAATGAAGATGGAGAAGATCTCGGAGTTCCTTTACCTTATTTTAGAATTAGTAAAAAACCATACACAACATATAATAACAATGAACTGACATATATTAATTATACAGATGGTTTATATAATATTGACGAACAAACATTAAACTCTTACAAAAATTATGATATATCTGAAAATATTTTCACAAATATATATTCATATAATTCTGAAAAATGTATGGATATTGATAATTGTGATGTAGATAATATAAAGGTATTTGATATTCAACATAAGGGGGAAACAGAAGAGGATTATATCAACATAAACGAATTAGAACATTTTGACAGAGTATGGCCTCAAACTACTACTATCTCTGATCAAACTGAGGGATCTTCTAGTTATGATCCTAAAGATATTTACAAATGTTCAAGATATTGCGCTATAAATGAAACATGTGAGTCTATTCCTGATGATGGATTATTAAGATATATTACTGATGATTCACTCGATTCGAATGAATATAATGATCCCTTAGGAAGAGCTAATCCTAAGTTTGATAATATATTCTCACAAACAAATATGGCGAATATAAATCCGGGTTATTGTCCTCCTTTTACAAAATCTGTAGACGACGGTAAATGTGTATATTATACGGATGATGGAAAAGTTTACGATTACAATGGGGAAGAAGAAGATATTCATACACCTAGTCTATTTGGGGTTACATCAGTAGAACATACCACAAATACTGTATCTGAAGAGTGTCATTTACAACCAAAAACATTCCAAGATAATATAGAACTATTTCATGCGTGTGAAAAATGGTATTTGAAATCTACAAATGATCCAGATAATCCAAATCAGAATAATTTAGACAAATGTATAGGTGATATATCTCAAAGTGGAAGTATAATGAATAGTGAAAAATATCTTATGCCCAATCTTAATTTAGAATCTGAAAACAACAAAGATTCTATCTTTAATAACAGAACTAAAATAAATAATAGATTCTCTAATACTCATGAAATAGAATCATGTAAAATTAATGATAATTCAGAACTTAATGATAAAACATGTGTTAATTTTGTTACAGACTACATAGTTAGAGAAAATTATTATAAAAATAATAATAAAGAACATGAAGGATTACAAAAATTAAATGAGTATCATATAGGTCCTAGAAGTCACAATGGAGAATATTTTGAGAATAATCCGATACACAATTCTAAGATCGGTATTAATCCTCCTTCACCATTAGAACCTTATTTAGGCGATTCATATATAAATAAAGATTTTTTCGGAAAATATGAATATGCGAAATATGTGAATCCTTACAATTTATTCGGTAGTTCTTCTATTTCAAATCAAGATATTATTGAATATAAAACTGAAAAGTTAGATCCTATGTATGAACAATCTGATAACTCACCTGATGATAATAGTTTATACAGCAATATAAATAGATATAGTAATGGAGGTGAATGTAATCCTACAGATGAAGGTTCAAAAATCTGGCCATTTTTAGGATTTTCTTAATATTTCTACGATAATTAATTAATATTTCTACGATAATTAATTAATATTTCTTACTAATGCACTGAATCTATTATATGCTTCTTCTGGAGAGATTCTAGGTCCCTCATTAAAAAATGTTTCTCTTGTCATATCTTTAAAAAGAGTTATAAATGGTTTAATAGCTGGATCTTCTATATATTCGATTAATTTTTCTAAGGTCATATTTGTAGAGTATAATTCATTAAAAAATGCTTTTGGGATTAAATATCCTAAAGAATAAACATCAAGTGTTTCCAGTATATTCTTTTTATCAACATTAACATTTTTTAAAAATCTTATAATTTTTTCTTTAATATTATTTCTTTTAAAGATTCTTTGATGAATATTTAAATATTCGTCAAAGTTTCTTCTGGGTTCATTATTAGAATATGATATCTGATCAATTTTTTCTTGTTCTTTTTTTGTGTGAGTATAAATAAAATCTATAGGATATGGTGTATATATTCTATCATCATAATATTGTCTATTAGATCTTTTAATATATTCATCGTTATTATTAAGATTATATGCTAATCCGAAGTCTATAATTTTCAGTTTATTTCCATCAAGAACAATATTCCCTCTTTTTATATCGCTATGTGTTAATCCATTATCTTTAAGAGCTTTAACGCCTTCAAATAATGAAACCATACTTTTCATAAAATTAAGAAAAAAATCATTAAACTCTTGTTTATTATTAATTTTTTTTACTTCTTTACTGAAAATGTTTTCCATCGATTTTCCACCATATTTACCAATTAACATAGCACTTCTTTTATTGAATTGATTACGATTTAATCCACTTTGTTTCAAACAATCGGCTATCTTTTTATCATATTTATATAATTCTGCGTAACTATCTGGACGACATATTCTACTCCAGAGAACACACCAGTTACTATTTCCCTTTATTTTATTAACATTTTTATTCATTTCAAACTCTAATTTAGCTTCTTTAACAGCATTCACATGAAAAAATATTTTAGATATATATTTAACATCTTTATTTTTAATTGTTCTTTTATTTCTACATGGGAATTCTACATTAAAAACACATCCATACGCACCTTTTCCAATTAAATCACCACCTTTTTTTAATTTTTTCATGGTGTATATTATTAGTAAATATTTTTTATCTAATATATATGTAAGTAAATAATGGAATGTGATAATATTATGCTTCAAGATTTTTATCCTAATTATAGTTTTAATCGCAATAATGATGATAATATATTAGACCCCACTTTATCAGATAATTATGTAAGCAATAAAATTGAAAGTAATATAGGAGAGGGAGGTGAAAAACAAAATATTCTTAATCATGAAAGATGTTATTTACAGGGTAATCTTTATGATGGTGATCAAGTATATACAGGTGATAACTTTTATAAATCCAGTTCTATGATTGAAGATATTAAATCTTACGCAACTACGGGTGATCCAAAGAATGGAAATGTTTGTGGTCAAGGTCAATACATATATACTGATATAAATCCATCTACTGGCGAGACAATTGAAGAATGTCAATCATGTGAAAACTTAGATTACAATATTACTACAAGTATAATAACTGATGAGACTGGTTTTCCAATGAAAGAATTAAAATTAAGAGAAGAGAATGAAGTTGTAACAAACTTGGGAAATATATCAGCTAGGAGTAAAAAAGATTTTGAACAAGATTATACTATGTATCGTTATGGTATAGCGAATCAAGAAGTATTAAGAGAAGTTACGAATGAAGATGGAGAGCTAAGGTCAGAATCTGATATAACGGATAGAGCCAGAGCAATTTTTGAAGAACACGGAATAGATGGAGTTCCTACTGATAAACTTGATAGAGCTTCTTTTCTTGATATTCAGAAACAGTGTTCTCCATTAATTAGTGATTGGTTTCCAAGTCAGCACGGTAGAAATATTGAAAGAAGAAGAACAGAATTATTTGATACAAATACTATTCAATATGCAGATACATCTACAAGGAGAGCAACAGATTTATTACAGGGAGATCCAGTAGATATAATGGATTTTTTTAATCGTGAGTATAATAGTCTTCCCGAATTAGATGGATTAGAAGAACATAAAATTACTAGAGAAATGTTAAGACCCGATGGTCCTAATTCTATTATTAATAATATACGTGTTTTAGATATTGGACCTCCTATTACTGATATTAGTTCTCATATAGATAAATTAACAAGATGTGATGGTTCTGATTCTAAATGTGAAATGATAAATGATTCATGGTATTACAAAACTATTCCCGAAGAATTAGCTAGAGCTTGGATTGCTAAAAAGCTAGATAGTATAAGAAGAGATATTCCTTTAACACAGGAGGGTAATATGGCTAACATATATGGTGATCTAAGAAATATGTTTTCTAATATAGATCCTCAAATAGAAGAGTGTATAAATGATATAGTGGGTAGAGATGGTGATTCACAAGAAATGATTGCGAATATTGAAAGAGCTAATGGAGACTTTACCAAGTTTACAGATAGAGAAATTCAGTATTTAAGAAGAAAAATAGTAATGTTTATTCATTCACCCGATGAAAGAGTTAGAGAATGTATAGATATGATGTATATGAACTCATCTCAAAATCTATGCACCGAGGGTTTATACAATAAGACTTTAAAGATTCTTACTGTATTATTTTCTCTTTTAAGTATAAATATAGATTTGAATGATATAGAAACTAATGATTTAAAATACAATAGTGTTATGAACTTTATCGATAGTTTAGGGGATTTATTTCCTAGAGCTATTGAGAAAATAATAGGAATTGTACAAGATTTAGAAAAAGATTTATGTAATACGAGCAATAAGAGTGATATAATTGTAAATCTATATGATGATCTTGTAAATAAAAATAGAAAATATAATATTGAAATGGGTATTTTCGGTCAACTCTTTTCTTTAGATGATAATCAATTTTCACGAATAGTTGATACTTACAATATGGTTTCTCCAGTTTTAGGAAGATTGTTTGGTCCTACAGTTCAGAGTTAATTAATATATTAAATACTTAAAAACTCATTGCTATTTATATATGATATAAATAGTTAAAAGAGAGAATGGACGTTCTCAAATGGCAAAATACAGATAGGAATGATTTCGCTAAGTTTATAAGAGATATATCAACAAATAAAAATAATATTAAACACATGTTAGAAGATTATGAAAATGAAAAAAATAAAGAGAATAAAGAAATTAATAAGAAAAAGATTAAGAAAAAGAAAGACTTGATAATTGAAGAAAATATGAAAAAGAAATACAGAGAGTCTGTATCCAATGATTTTAAAAAGATTGATTATTTTATAGAAAATCTTGTAGATGATAATATTTACAAGAATATCTCAAATCTTAAAACTGAAGAAGGTATACAAGAATATAAGTTTCGTTTATTAAAATATTTCTGGTCTGATAAGAAAAAATACATGAAACATATTATGAATCTTTATTTTAGTCTTCATAAAGTAGAAACAAAAAATGAAGAATATAAGAAAATAATAAATAAGTTTGAAAAAAAGTTACAAGATTATGATTATAAATTATATATGATGAAAGAATTAAGTCACATGCTCCCACCTTTGAATCTATGGGATATAAGAAAGAAAACTTTAGATGAATGGCAACTAGAAACTATAAGTCTTATGAAAAGGAATAATTCTGTAATAGTCAAAGCGCCGACATCTTCGGGAAAAAGTTTTGTAGGATATTGTGCTGGAGTATTATTTTCAAGAGTTCTCTATGTATGTCCCGCAAAGCCTATAGCTTATCAGGTGGGAGCATGTTTTATGAATATGGGATATAAAGTTTGTTTTTTGCTTAATCCAGGTGAGATACTATCATATGATGATAAAACAAATATATTTATAGGAACTCCTGAAATAATTGAAGATTATTATAGTAATATGAATATTAAATACGATTTTGCTGTTTTTGATGAAATACATAATCTTAATAAAGAAGATGATGGACATATTTATGAAAATCTTTTAAAATATTATGATTGTAATTTTTTAGCACTTAGTGCTACTATGAATAATATAGAAGAGTTTAAAGAAAAACTCTTAAAGATTCATCCTCAAAAAAAGATAGAAATCATACAATATGATAAAAGATTTATCAATGTTCAAAAATGGATATATGATAATAATTTGAGTATTCTTCATCCTCTTTGTTCAACAGAGTTAAATGATCTCAATGATTTTTTTCTTAAGAAAAATCATCAGTTTACACCTAAAGATTCTGCTTTACTCTGGGAAAAAATTGAAGAAGTTTTTGAAGAAGAAGATAAAGAAGAATTAATTGAAGATTTATCACCAGATAATATTTTTAAAGAAGATAATATATTAACATTAGATGATACACGTAATTATGAAAATCTTATAAAAAAAAGTTTAGTATCATTAAAAGAAAAAGAACCAAAATTAATAGAAAGAGTTTTAAAATCTTTTAAAGGTCCTAAAAATATTAGTAGTGAAAACAATATTTTATATTTTTTAAAAGAGTGTAAAGAGAAAGAGTTTCTCCCTATGATTATTTTTAATACATCTACAAATACATGTATGAATATATTTTATGATATATTTAATCTTATTGAAAAAGATGAAAAAGAAAATTATCCTTATTATAATGAGATACTAGAGAAGAAGAATGAATTATTTAAGAAATATATAGAACAAAGAAGAACATTTTCTGAAAAAATGAAAATATCTAAGAGTAATGATCCGATTAATGAAAAAAGAGAAAAGATGGAGAACTATGATAAGAAAGAGAAAACTAAATATATTGGGGAGGTTTTATCAATATATGATAATATTATAACACATCTTAAACAGGATAAATATTATGAAAGACGTAAAAAGAATCTTGTAAAAGAAAAAAATGAGTTTTTAAAGACTCCAGATTTTTGTTATATAGATATTTTTCAAAAGCATCCGGACTATTGTTTTTCACCCAAAGAGTCTATGTCAGGAGATAAGATTCGTAATATTAGAAAAGAAATCTTAAAAACTATGGGTATTAAAATATCATATGAACATCCTTTATTTCAACTTTTAAAGAGGGGTATAGGAATATATACAGAAGATATGCCTGATGAATATAAATGGATTCTTCAAAAATTAATGACAGATAGAGATATAGGTATTATTATATCTGATAGAACTCTTTGTTTAGGAATAGATTTACCTATTTTAACATCATGTATTATGGGATATAATGAATCTAAAAGTTTTACAAATGATGATTTCCTTCAAATGAGTGGACGTGCTGGTAGACGAGGATTAGATGTTAAAGGAAATACTATTTTTTATGATGTAGATTATAAAACAATTCTTAATAGTGAGAATCCATGTATTAATGGTAATCCTAAATTTATAAGAAATAGATATAAATGTTGTACAAAAGATATATCACATATTTTTAAGAATTATATTCATCGAGATAAGAAAAGTGATAAAAATGAATATAATAAAACTGAATATTCACATTTACAATGGTTATGTAGAAATACAGATAATATAGATTCATTATTAATAGATTTAAGTAGTATTAATAGAAAAATATTTCTTAAAGAATTGGAAGATCCTCATGAATATATTTTAACACTTTTAACTAACAATATAGAATTTATAAAATCTTATAAAAACAACAAGGTTGAAGATATGATAATTCTTAAAGATGTAAATATAACTATGATTAAGATATATAATTATCTTAAAGATAAAAAATATAATTACATAAAACAGATAATAAAAGAAATATTTTTAAAAACAAAGAAATTAATCTTGAATCATTATAGATTGTATTAATTTTATAAATAAATATGTATTATATTATAGTAATATGAGAATAGAAGAATATATTGATTTTGAAATAACATATTATGCGATATGTTTTATTATATTTTATAATTATGTTTTTGAAAATGATAAAATATATATCTATATGTAAATGATATTAAGAATAGTTTTATCAATTATACTTGGACTTTTTATAGGATCACTTTTTTTTAATAGTATAAATAGAATAGTCAATATTTAATAATTTAATAATTTAATATACGTTTATAAAGATTAAATTAATTATGAATAGTTACTATATATTTATGGAAACATCTTTAGACATGCTTAAGAACTCTACAATTTCTGAAGAAGATTCAAGATTAGTAGATTCTATTTTAAATGAATTAAATAGTAATGAAAAAGAGTCACAACATTTAACACAACCACCACAGAGACCCCCTCAGAAACAGTTAGCACAGCCTCAACAGCCTCAACAACAGTTAGCTCAGCCTCAACAGCCTCAACAACAGTTAGCTCAGCCTCAGCAGCCTCAACAACAGTTAGCTCAGCCTCAGCAGCCTCAACAACAGTTATCTCAGCCTCAGCAGCCTATAGCGCAAGCTCAAAATTATCCTCAACAGAATAATGGTAAAATACCACCACCTCCAAATCTTACACAAGAACAATTTAATAATCTTCCTCCAGAAAAAAAACAGATGTATCTTAATCATAAACAACAATACTTATCTCAAAATAGACCAACTATAGTTGGGAATAATGAAAATATCTCCATATTAGATGATTTAAAGAATAAATCAACATTATTGTTATTTGTTTTTGTTCTTCTTATAATGATACAATCATCACCATTAAATTATTTATTATCTATATCACCTGAAACATTTTTTAATGAAATTGGTGAATGTAATCTATCAGGTATTGTTGTGAAATCATTTATTATTTGTGTAATTTATTATATTGTTACAAAGTATTTATTTTAAGATTTCTTGAATATTAATCTCTTTTTCAATCTTCTTAAAACATTTATTAATTGTGACTTCTGATATTTTACATACTTCTGCGAGTTCTTTTTTATCCTTTGGTATATTTTTATTAGTTATATAAAGATATATACATCCAGCAGCCATAGATGGTGGTGTATTTTCACAAATAAGATCTTTATTTTTACATTCATTTGATATTTTCTTTATATTTTCTATATCTGTATTAGATAATCCTAATTTTGAGCAAAATCTATGAAGAAAGTCTTCAACACCTATAGTTTTATATGTGTTTACTCTGCTCATATTTCTGTTATGATACATAATTTCTTTAAAAGATTTACAACCCTTAGTTATAATAGTATTTTTTATTTGAAATATTTCAGCTATTTCATTTACACTTCTCCCTACTTTACAGTCAACACATGCGAAATATACACATGCTGCTATAAGTCCCTGACGATTACCTCCACGAGATATTTTATTTTGAGAAATAATATTATATAAACTATGTGCCTCTTTAATTATAATCTGAGGTAATCCAGCTTTATTACATTTTTCAGTTATATCTTGGAAAACTTTTAATAAACTACGCTCTTTATATGGTATTCCATTCCATTTCTGAAATCTTCTCACTTTATTCATATTAGCTCCACCACCTCTATTAGAAATAGTTGTTCCCATAGAAGATTGAGGTAGTAGTTCATTTGTCGGCATACCACATCTTGTTGGGTTTGAGGTTTTACTATCACCACTACCATAGTATCTCCATTCAGGACCACTTATAATATTTGAAACAACATTATTACATATTTTACATATCATAACTCCATCGCCCATCTGTTGATTTTTTATTAGAGTACAACATGTTTCTTCAATTATTTCTTCTTCTTTATTTAATTCAGATAGATTTGAGAAATAGATATCTAGTTCATCTTCCATACTTTCAAGTAATTAAGTTTAGTTTATTTTTAAATAGATTTATCAAATTTATCTAATAATGTTTTGTTGTGAATTGATTTCTGGTTTATGGATAGGAGATATAGATATTATGCATTCTAAAAAGTTTTTAGAAGAAAATGATATAAAAATTATAGTTAATTTCACAATAGATGTGGGATTTCCAGAAAATAATGAAATTAAAAATGTAAGAATACCAGTGTCTGAACAATTAAAATATTCTAATGATATCATAAAATTAAATACATATCTTAAAGAACTGTTAGATCTCATAAAAAATAATACAGATAAAAATAACATATTACTAAGTTGTTATGATGGAAAGGGTGTATCAGCATTAGTATGTGCTCTTTATATTATAAAAAACTCAACTGTATCTAAAGATACAGTTAGACAATTAATTCAATCTAAGTGTAAAGATATATCTTTAGATTATGAGTTTTCAGTTTTTGATATATGATGGATTATATACTGAATTATGCGTTTCTTATTTTCTTCTCTAAGTAAATTAATGTGATCTTCAATCCCTGAGACATCTTCATACCATGATAATATTTTACCATCTTTATTTCTTAAAGGTTTTTGTTCAGTTATTCTACCGAATTCCAAATAGCCATTCTCATTTAACATATTAAAATGTCTTAAACATAATCCATCATTTTTACATTTATTCTTACATCTTCCCTCAAAATGATCATTCCATAGTCTTGCCTGACACCTTATACTATCATCAATATTTCTTTTATCATCTCTATAATGATTATTAGATGATATCTTTAGATTTATATAAGATTTTTTCTCATCTATTTTATTTTTTATGATTGTGTCTATATCTTCTTTATCATAATCTTTAAAATGTTCTTTTAAATCTGAATATAACTTTTTCTGGATAAGATCCATTATAGTATATAGTATAGTAGTATATTTACTTATCAAATTTTATTAAACATTTTTGTATAATTGATTTTACTAAATTATGTGAAATTTCTGTTATTTCTTTTTCTTTTTCATACTCATGTATTACTTTTTTATTGGATGTTATTATTTTTTCTAATAGATCTTGATCTATATCTTTCCTATAGTATATTTCTATAGCATTCTTAAAGGCTTTCTTCCTATAATCAATATCATTAATTCTCCTTAATTTATAAGGAACAGCGATTAGTTTAAATGTTTCGTCAATCATATATAAAATATATCTTTGCTTTTTTATTATTTTTATACGTATTTAATGATGAAAAGAATAAATATAAATTATTATTTTTTGTTTCTAGAAAATGACTATGTAAAATTGTATCTTTATAAATTATAGGAAGACATTCTGGATATTCTTTTAATATATAGTTATTCAGTTTATTAATAGATACTATATCTTTATCATTTTTCAAGACTATTTTTTCATCATACTGTTCAAAATCTTCTTTCTTTATCTTATATGGAACGCCGATTAATTCAATGCTGTTATAAATATAATAAATCTTATCAATATATTCTCTTTTATTTTTAAGTTTTATCTTTTTAAATCTTATATTCTCTGTATTTATAGAATTAGGAATAATATAATTCATAAAGGTCTTTAATAAAAGACTTGATAAAAATATCATAATATAATCTGATGATACATTTATCTACAATAAAAGTAAATACTATAGTTTATTCTTATAATAATAATTTTTCTCAATTACTTAATAATACATTCTTTAAAAATAAGGAGATTAATAAGTTTATATATAAAACATATAATGAATATTTTTTCTTTAATTCTTTAGAAATCAAAAAGTATTTTGATGAGTTCTTTAGATTCTTAAAAGAACTCATTAATATTGAATCTATACATACAAATGAAATTATAGTTATTAAAAGTTTTCATGAGCTTAATACTATTCAACAAAATACTTTAAAATCTTTCTTTAATAAGAGAGTCTTTATATTACTCACTAATAAATATAGTATGATAGATAGGAATATATTATCATATTTTGTAACAATAAGAATAGTTCATAAATGTGAAAAAGTTAATAACTTAAAAGAAATTCTTTTTACTAAGTTCTTAAAGAGTATTGTAGAAAAAGATATAGAAAAGAAAAAAGATGTATGTTATCAATTACAACAATCAGGTTTAGATATGGGTGAGTTCTTTAGAGATATATGTTCTCATATAATATGTAATCTTGTTATAACTATTTCTGTAAAGTGTAAGATAATTAGGATTTTTGAAGAATATGAAAGATATTATCAAAAATCTTATAAAGATTTAATAGTTCTTGAAGGATTATTAATAAAATTAAGTTACGAACTTAAAGATTTTATTCACTGTCTCTGAACGATGAGGAAAAGGGTGAGGCAGATGAAAAGCTCCATGCAGCCCTCAAGGGTGAAGACGTAACCCTGGAATGCGATGAGGAGGAGATAGACGATCGGCATCGAAAGAAGCTTGTTGACCGGTGCGAGGGCACGCGACTTAAGTCTAGTGCCGAGGACCTGATCGACTGGGGCTAAGTATAGAACAACTAAAACAGCGAAAAGCGTGCACATTTCCTTCTTGGAACCTTTGACCATGCTTGCGAAACTCATATTTTATATATTAGATTAGAAAAAAAAAATTAGAGTTCATTTTAAACTTTGTAGAAGATACTTTTATCCACTTCCACGTAGCCATTTCTAGAGCTCGGTGCCGTTGTTGGACCACTAACATGTTTTATATCATAAAATGATTTAAAAACATATCGCCCATCCCCGATGTGAATCTGTCTGGAGCTCTCCCCTATATATTTAATAACATAAGGATCCTGACCCACCTCTTCTAATATATATATTTCACCCGCGATAAGATTTTCGTGATCCACTTTTTCCCGTGACTGGCTGGCTGTTCTACTCTCTGAAGTATAACTTACAGTATTGAGTTTTGTTTCCCCCCTTTGTTTTATGATTTTTCTCAGTCTCGATACTAGATGAGTCAAATCACGACTTTCCTTAGCTTCACTGATTATATCCTGCTCATTTATTCCATTGAGATCTCCACCATTAGCACGTTTCAGTAAATTACTCTTTAGATTATCAGTCAGTTTAATTCCTCCTCCATAACTCTTACGATTATTTCTCATACGTTTAGAATTTTTCTTAAAGCTCTTTCTATTCAATCTATTATTTCTTTTACTCATTTTATTACGACGTCTACTGATTCTCTTTATTCTCTTACTCAACTTATTACCTCTTTTATTACGTTTGTTACTTCTATAGCTACTGACACCTCTTGAACGCATAGTTCTTCCCATTGTATATAGTATATAGTATATAGTTAGATTTTTATTGGGTAAAAGATATAAGTTAAAGAAATATAGAGTTAAAGAATATAAAGAATATTAATATGAAATATTATCAAATCTTAAACTTACCTCACGATTGTTCACAAAATGAAATAAAAAAAAGATATCATGAATTAGTTTTAAGATATCATCCTGATAAGAATAATGAAACTAATATAGAGTTTTTTCATAAAATACAAGAAGCATATGAAACTTTGTCTCAAGAAGATAAAAGAAAAGAATATGATATAGAATGTAAAATACATCGTTTTGATCCTAAAGATTATATCTTTACAGAAGAAGATTATCAACTTATCTTTGATTATGTGAGAAGAATACAGAGTAGTATTGAATATAGATTTTTTATGTCTTTATTCTGTAAAATCCCTAGAGAATGTAAAGAAGATTTAAATACTAAGTTTACAAATCTAAACACTAGATTTCAAACTCATGAGTTCTTTAAGAAAATGAAAAAGAAACGTATTTTGAATATGAATACTTTAAAAACTATAGATATTACAGAATTATACGAAGATATTACACTTCATTTACATATAAGTTTAGAGAAAGTTTATAATGGATTCTGTAATGAAATAATGATAAAATGTAGAAAAAAGATTATAAGAATATTTGTTACAAAGAGTAATTATATCTTTAGAGCTTTAAACGATATTTTTCGTGTTACACTAGAGTTTTATACAGATAGTGATAAATATAAGATATATAATAATTCACTTATTTACATCTATAAAATGAATCTTTATGAGTACTATTATGAGAATAATTTCAAGATAATTCTACCAAATAATGAGACCGTATGTATCAATAGGGAAAAAGAAAGATATGATAACTTAGGATTAATAAAAGATAGATATAGTAAGGAATGTATAAGAGATAAATTATATGTAAAATATATTCTCAATCTGGATAAACCCGATTCAAAACATAAAGACCTCATAAAAAAAATATTTCATAAAGGATAAGATTATAATCTATGATATTATAAGTCGGAATAAGATGTTAGAAGATTACACATTTAAATATATTGATAAGTTGTTTTCTAGGAATATAGATAGAGAAGAATTACATCTTGATGAGATCTTTACTATATTCTCAGAGATAAACAATAAAGATAATAAATATGTATTAGAAGAAAAAGATCCTACAAAAAAAGAAATCTTTGAAAAGAATCCTTATATTCCTCAGACCTTTAAAAATACCATGAGAACTTTTCACAAGCATTATAATTATAAAGTAAAGTTTCCTAACTGTTCAGTAGATCTTAATATTCATTGTAAAAATGAGAATATTGATGAACTATTATATCATATATTAGAAGTGCTGAGATTTATGATGAGCATAGATGATAATAAAAAATCTTTTTCTTTACATATTTATCTCACTGATTATAAAAAGTCTTTAAGTAGAGGGTCATATACACCCTCGGGTATAAATAGTGGATCAACTGACAGAAATGATAGTATTATTATATGGAGAAAGGAGGATATCTTGAAAGTTCTTATTCATGAAATAATTCATCTTTTAGGATTTGATAATGTAGAAGATAATGAAGATATCATAAATCACTATAATGAAAAATATAGATTGGGAAACAAGAAATTAAATATTTATGAAGCTTATACTGAAATATGGGCATTACTAATTCATAGTTATTACCTAGCATATATAACACAGAAATCTTTGATCACTAAAATATCTATAAAAGAATTATTTCAAGATTATGTTTTGATAGAGAAGCACTGGTGCAATGAATTAGGTGGAAAATTATTAGATTATTTTAAAGATGGAGAAGATGTTGATAAAAGAACAAATACTACAAGCTACTATATTATAAAAACTGAAATCTTAAATGACTTAAAGGATTTTCTATTACTTACAAAATTAAATATAAGAATGAATGATAATGTGAGATTCTTGAACTACTTAAAGAATCTGAGTAAAATAAAAAAGATAAAAACTTCTCAAAAAAGATTATCATCTACCATGATTATTAATTCATTAAAAATTAAGTATTAAATTATTTGCTATTATTAAATTATTTTATATTTATATTTTTAAGCGGTCGGATAAACACCCTCCTTATTCGGGAAATGAACCTTCATGTACTTCTGAAGATTGAAGAATGTGAGTTCATCACCCTTCTTAAGATGAAGGAGAGTCTTTAGCTTCTTGTCGGGGAGAAGAATACGCTTATCCTTCTGATCTTGAAGACCATTCTTGCGACAATACTCAGTAACACGACGAGTCACCTCAGTTCGAGCGATAAGCTCATCCTTTCCGAGACCTAGGAAACTCCTCAAGTCATCAGAAACCGGACCGGGCTTCGAAAAACCACTTGGTTCACCATTAGTGACACGACGCTTCTTCTTACCATTAGCTTTCTTTGCTAGAAGACGTCCCTCCTTCATAACACGCTTCTCAAGCTTAGATGCGAATGTAGACAAATCACGAATGGTATTCTGAACAGTCTTAAGCTGCTCAACGAGACTTGCGAAATCTGCCGAAATCTCAGTAAATGGATCCTCAACCACTACATCAACAGTATCAGAAACCGGAGTCTCAACTGGCTTCTCAACCGGAGTCTCCTCAACAACCTTCTTTGTTTTAGTCTGCTTAGTCTGCTTAGTCTTTGCCATGTTTTATGCTTTAGTATATCTTTTTTTATCTCTATTCAACCGCACCCTTTTCTTTTATACTTTATAGTAGTGATATATTCTTAAGTATCTTTAATAAATATCATAATCAATACATCAAAGCTAACCATTCGTAATGTGTTTCAAAACATTCTCTTGAATAACTTCCTAATCCTATAAAAAAATACATATATCCTAATTTCTTATCATTAACATCTTGAGTTCTTTCAAACTTACAAATATCATCAACTATAATTTCTAATAAATCATCTTTAGAATTTGTATTCAATACTTGTCTTATTCTATTAAAATTAACTCCATTCGGAGGACATAATCTTAATTTATCATGATAAGTTAATTGTAATCTATAATTCCATATATCTTCAAGATTTCTATAAAGTTTTCTAAGATAATATACAGAGATATTTGTTAACCATTCTTGATTACAACTTAATCCACTATATTCTATTCTTGAGAATAAATCTGTAATCTTTTGATGGATAAGAATACTCTTATCTTGAATAACTACTTTTTCATGTGATATTTGTATATTATTTTTCTTTAAAAGAAGATTCAGATTATTTATATTTTTCTTAATTTCTCCCGAAAATTGAACTCTAGTATACGGGTTTTCAGAGCCATTCTTTAATAATTCTGTAAGAGATCTTACATCAAATCCCCATATAATATCTTTTTCATCTTTATATGAAAAGAAATATTTCTCAGGTATATCTTTAATTTCTTCAAATGTGAAGAAATCTTCATTATTATTACATAATTCTCTATTATTTACAGCGGGACCATGAATCTTTTGTAAATTTTTATGTTTTATTTTATTCTTAAGAGTATTCTGTAGATTTGTTAAGAGTTTTAATTCTTGAGAAGATATTGATGAGTACTTAAGAATCATGAGATAATATTGAAATAATTCATTTTTCTTTAGCCTCTTTATATACTTTTTATCTCCAGGTTGTAAACTTTCACATGTTTTCTTTAAAGATAAAACTTTGTAATCAGAAATACGTTTAGTAAATCTTTCTTCAATAATTATATTATTTTCGTCAAGCAGATAATGTTCTTTATGTTTCTTACAAAAGCAACCATGAGTGCGTCTATTAGAACAATCATTTAATTCACATTCATTCATTTTTTTGATAACTCTTTCGTTCATTATATTATTTCTGTTGATAATATTTAAATTATTTAAGACATCACAATATTTTACGAAATATACTTAAAAATTTGATGTAGTATATAGATTGTAGAAACATACAAAAAAAAGAAAGAGAAAGAGAAAAGAATAAACAGAAAAGAAAACTTGAAAAAAAAGAAAAGAAAGCGACAGCAAAGTTTATCACAAGTTTCAAAAGTAAAAACAAATATGCAGATTTTCGTAAAGACTCTCACTGGAAAGACAATCACTCTAGAGGTGGAGGGAAGTGATTCAATTGAAAATGTAAAGGCCAAGATTCAGGACAAGGAGGGAATCCCTCCGGATCAACAACGTCTTATCTTCGCTGGAAAGCAGCTTGAAGATGGTAGGACACTCGCCGACTACAACATTCAGAAGGAATCAACACTCCATCTTGTTCTAAGGTTGAGAGGGGGTGGAGGAGATGTAAAGCCCATGCGTCCTCAAGAGGTTGAAATGGACAAGATTCAATACTCTCCCGTTCGATCAATGGATAATGGGGGAAAGATGTCGTGGTTGAACTATGGAGAAGGTATCAATCCAATCTATCTCCAAACAAAGGAGCTTGATGTAGTATTTGATGCTTCATACTATGGAGATGATAATACTGGGAAGTTCAGTGTCCGTGTATCATTCAATAATTTGAAGGGTGATAAGAAGATGCAACAACTTCATAAGTGTCTTAAGGATTTTGATGAGAAGGTTATTACCGATGGTATGAAGAACTCTCAATCATGGCTTCGTCAAGCGAAGATGACTAGGGATACAGCTGAAGCACTTTACGCTCCAATTGTCAAGGTACCGGTTGATAAGGAGTCGGGAGAACCAACAGATAAGTATCCACCATCTATGCAGTTCAAGATTGTGAAGCGTGATGGAAATGTTCTATGTAAATGTTTCGATGCTGAAAGGAATGAACTCAATGTATCTAACCCAGAAGAGGAAAACTATGTAGATATTGCTCATCTTCTTAAGAAGGGATCAAAGGTGAAGCTTGTTCTCAAGTGTGCTGGACTCTGGATCGCATCGGGGAAGTTCGGGTGTACATGGCAAGCTGAACAGATGCTAGTAAGTGTTCCACCAAAGCTAGATGATTTCGCATTCCGTTCAGATGATGAGGATGATGAAGAAGATGAAGTAGAGAAGGTTGAAGATAAGAAGGAAACAACAATGATCGATGACAGTAGTGATGATACAGAAGAATCTGAAGATGAAGAACCACCCGAGGAAAAGCCACGAAAGGTTGTTAAGCGTAAGAAGAGTTCAAAGAAGGAGTAAGTAAATGTTAGGGTGAATGTATAAAGTAGATAATAAATAAATTAAATATTTTTTAATCAAATGTAATACATACACTTAATTTGTTTTTATTAAGACCTCTTAAAGCTGATTTTGAAAGTTCTTGTCTAGATTTTCGACCATTTTTATTTTTTTTTCCTGTATCCTTAGTTACTTTAAGTGATAAGTTCATATCATCTTCTATAATATCTTTATTTTCTTTAATATAATCTATAATACGATTATTTATAGCCCATCTAAAAAAGTTTAATTGACCCATTGTAGTATTTATTTTCATTTCATGTGATACAAACTCTATTCTTTCTCTTCTACAAAATGGATCAAATCTTTTCTTAGAAAAAGCCTTTAATTGCGACTTATATTCTTGAAATACATTTACTTGATAAATATTTTCTGTATTATTAGATTTTTCATATACTATCTTTTTTTCCTTTTTATCTAAAAGATAAATAATATTATATTTTTTTGAGTAATTTGTTACAAACCAGTCTACTAATCTTAATGATATATAATTGTTACCATTATTACTATTAATTAAGTCGTATAATTCTTTATAATTATCTATATTTGAGTAAAAATTATTTAGAGTATTTAATAAAAGATCAGTCATTTATATGAAAATAATATCTCTGTTCTTTAAATGGTTTATTATTCGTTTAAAATTGAAGAAGCACCACTCAGAAAATTAGATACAATGCCTTTTGTAGAATTACTAGATTTACGAGATTTTCTAGATTTATCAGGATTACTAGAACTTAAACTAGCAAGCTTTTGATCAATTTTATTCATTGAAGTTTTTTCTCTTTCAAGTATTTTACCATATTGTAAAGTTAATGTTCTTTTTAAACCCAATATGGCAGCATTATGTTTTGCCAGCATATCAATTATCATATTAAGATCTATCCGTTGTTTTTTATCAATAGAATTAACATTTAGATCCTCAAGACCCGAAGTTATAGTTCTTACTTTATCTAAAAATTCTATTTTATCTTTTTCCATTTGCTCTGTAGTATATGCTTCAGTAATTGCCTCTGATTGTTGTTTATTTTTCTCAAATGCCTTTTTTGTAGCTCGTGTTGCTATATCTTTAACACCTACATTTTTAGATGATGAAGCTCCTGGTCGCGGACCTCCTAGTGGCGGACCTCCTAGTGGCGGACCTCCTAGTGGCGGACTTCCTAGTGGCGGACCTCCTAGTGGTGGCAAAGCTCCTATAGATTTATTAACAGTTGGACGCTCAGAGGGTCCACCTATAGGTCTATCACCCA
>MDTG01179518.1_pt1 | contig 59098 bp, 73 predicted proteins | sample 811421 | NCBI WGS metagenome assembly MDTG01 (sample SAMN05326645, study PRJNA326480) | marine metagenome | isolation source: seawater | place: Pacific Ocean: South East | collected 2011
AACTTCCCATATACAATTAGGATAAGTAACAGGACTTATAATGGTTATAAAGTCTCCTGTTTTTAACCCTGCCGGACTATCAGCTACAATAGCATTATTAACTACACCATCTGCTCTACACTGTGTGATTATAAAATTATCAGGCACATTACAACTACATCCTATAAGTGTTACTAATACACTATCAGGGAGTTGCGGGTCAATAGTGACTTGAGTACAAATATCTTGAGTTTGACCTGCTTCAATGTTTATGTTTGTAGTTGTCCCACTACAATCAACATATCCGAAAGATATTGGGAAAGTATTAGTGTTGTTTATTTGGTAAGTGTTGCATTGTTGATTACAATCAAATGACGTTGAGTAAGAATCAAAACTAACCGGAGGATTATCTCCTGTATATACTTGAGTAAGTTGATAAGCACAATTGCCAACAAACACATGGTCTCCTATATCTAATAGACTTAAAGTGTCTTGAATAATTATTGTTTCTGCTACATTAACCGGGGTTTGATTAGCGCTTTGTATTTGACATATTGTTGCTTCAAATAACGTAAGCCCACAAACACAATCAGTTTGTGTTATAGTGAAACTTCCTCCCGTAAAACTAAACGGCGTACTATTGGCACAGAAATTAAAGGTGTTTCCAATACCAACAATTTCTTGCGTACTTTCACCATTACAATTTTCATAAACAATAGTAGTTTGAGTGTCAGCGCTTGTGTTAATTAATTGATAAGTTTGACAAAGGTCTGAACAAGAACTTATTGTTGTTACAACAGATTGAACATCATATACCGCAGTATCAGTTGAGTTTATGTTTGTAACTTTCCATACACAAGCAGGACTTGTTCCATCATTTACTGTTACAAAATCTCCTACACTAAGAGTGTTCTTACCCTCATTTGCATGAGATGTTACGGGAGGAGTAATAGCACTACATTTTTCAATATCTACCACATTGCTTGGAGGTAATATATTGCAGCTACAATCAGTCTTTGTGACTGTGAAGTCTAAAGTTGAATAAGTAGATATTGAGGTAGCACATATACTTTCACTGTTCCCCGCATCTATACTAATAGACGTAAAAACCGAATCACAGTCTCCATAATTTAATGTTTGAGTAGAAGCTGAAATATTGTTAATGGTGTAAGTTTGACAAACTTGATTGCAATTTGTTATATCAGCTCTAACGGCAGTGACAGTTGCATTTGCAGCTTCTGTTGAACTTTGTACAACTTCAAACACACATCCTGCTCCACCTAAGTTTACCTCTACAAACGCACCGACATCTAATCCTTGAGTTTGACTAATTATATATTGTTGTGGCGAAGGTTGGTTTTGAGATGCAGTACATTCTCTAACCAATAGCTGCGCAGATGAACAATCACAACAAGCATCAAATTGACTTGTTCCTAAACATAGTTCAATAGCAGTTGGTCTTCTATAATCATATATTAAATATAAATAATCTGTGTTGTTGTTTGGCATAGCAAAGTCAGCCTGATATGTATTAGGTCCCCCCACAACAGGAGTAGCATTTTGAGATGCCGCCAATAAAGCAGCCATATCATTAGGTGTGTTTGCATAAAAAGTATTTGTTCTTAAAAATCTCAACTCGTCAATAGTTGGGTCAAAAACGTAATCGTCAATTGGTCCAATTCTGTTTGAAGCAATAGTAATTTGTGCGCTATTAGCAGGTATGAAACCACCGCCTTGTGGACCTACTAATTGTTCGTATTGAGATATTAAAGGGTTTTGATTGCCACTAGCTAACTCTACTTGAGAACTATGTAGTGGGGAAACAAAAGCACCATCTGTCCAACTATATTCATTGTGAATAAATTTACCGGCATCTGCATCAATAGAATAACAAACTTGTATTATGGTAATTTCTTTTGTTGCAGGACAATTTACAGTAACTTCTAAATTTACTGAACCTGCGGCAGAAACTACTACATCTACTACATCAACTGCCACCGTGTCTTTGTTTACTATAATTGAACCTGAAGCAGTGGTTGCACCCGAACTTACTGTTACTGAATTATATTCAGCAGATATATTAAAACTACCTGTGTTAGCTAAAACATTATAATCTATAACTACATCACCGACAAGATTACCTACATCAACACAGAAAGTGTTTAAGTTTTCTGATGTTACTAATAAGGTTCTAGTAATACCGCAATCTATACATTCAATAGGAATTGGCAATTGTTCTTGATTGGCACTTAGCACGAACTCATTCATATAAGGGTCATAGCCTCCTAATTTTTGCGTGTTAAATGAATTTAAAAATAAATCTCTAAACCATGAACGCATCCCTGCCTGTGAAATAACCTGAAGCTGCTCGTTTTGCCCTGAAGAACCTCTAAGTTGAATTACCGCTCCTCTTTTGGCATCTGTAAAAAATTTATTAGGACCCCACTTTGCGTAACTTTCAGGGTTATGACTTATACCATATTCTTCTATTCGTGCTATTTGAGTCCCTAAAACTTCAGGAACTGAAGCTACTTGCCCACCACCTGCAGAATCTGACAATAAGTTTTTACCTGCAAGAACATAAGATATTTTATCCTCTTGTAATGTGAGAATATCAGTTTCTCTTGCATCTAACTTTTGTACAGGACCAAAACTTTCCTCTAAAGGTTTAAAGTTTAATAAACCAAGATTAAACTCATTTAATTTATTTACGTTTGACTCATCGTTAAAAACACCGCTATAAGTTAAGTCAGCGAATCTAAACATTTGTTGATAGTCTTGATTGTTAGTAGAAAATACTCGGTTTCCTAACTCAACCGGTTTCCCTTTTATAGAGTCTAATATTTGAAAACTTTCTACACCATTACCCATAGAGTAACAGTTAAAAAAATCTGTGTCTATAATTGCCGGAGATGAAGCGGTTTGAGTTTGAACATTCCCCCCATGAGCCCCTGCATTTAGGGCTATACTATCTATGGTTATATTGGATGTATCAACAGGCGGGGTTGCAGGACTTGTAGCCATACTTCCACATACACCAAGAATACCTGTAATGGTTTCACCACTTTGAGCTATAATAGATGCCGGAGTGTTGTTTAAATCTGTATAATCAAACTGAATTGGTTGAGGTTCAGCAGTATCCACCGAGATACTAAACTCACATTTATTCGTTCCTTGTATTATTGGATATGAAACCGAGCTCTCATACCAAACATCAGGTAAAGAATCCTGTGGTTGTGTTTCAAAAGAAATTAAATTAGCCGCCCTTATAACATCAATTTTAACTTTTATACGAGCATTCTTTCTATCTCCTGAATAACCTTTACTGCTTTTGAAAGTAAAAACTGTGCAACCATTTACATCTCTGAAACCGGCGGAAACTGTACCGGAACTACAACCGGGCAAATTGTTTCCACCATTAGCCCCTGAAACAAAAATAAATTGTACACCCGTTCCACCATCATCTCCGTTAGCTATCATGGCAGAAGAAATATTATCTCCAACAAACCACTCATAAAAAGTATCATATTCTTGAGAAGCAACAAAAGATTCATCAACAACAAACGCTTTTCTATCGACTCCGCCAAAGGGTTTGTTAGTATTTCCTTGTCGATAGTTGTCAACAAAAATATTAATTCTACTACCCGCAGGTATTGAATAATCTATACAAGTACCCGGATTATTAGGGTCATCAATGGTTACAGGATAGTTCACAATCCTACAACCACTTCCTTTGCTTGATATACTGCCCGGAGCAATAACAGGGTTTTCAATTTGGTCAATAGAAAATTCATTTGCTCTCATTTTGGCATAAACTCCGGAAACTAAAGGTATTTCTACACCACCTACGTCTGTTGGAGCAGGTTCAATAAAGTCTCTAGGTTGTGATTTTTTTTCTAATACAGTTGCATAAGCACATCTTCTTAATGAACCGTTTGTGTCGGTCTTTACTCTTAACCTATCTCCCTCATCTACTTTTTGTGAGTTTTCTCCTTCAAGTAAAAAATAATCTGCACCGGATTGTTGGTCTCTAAAAAAGAAATTTGAGTATACATTAAAGCCACCTTCTTTATCTGATTTTATACAAAACTTATATCGAGTTGCCCATTCAGGTGCAAGTTGTTGTGTTGGTATTGTTACTTTAATTTTGTTTTGAGAATCAGATTCGGAACAAGGAACATCTACAGTATTATTTTCACTAACCTGAACTGTGGTTGCCCTGTTAAAATCGTCCATATACACAATACCAACCTCATAGCTTCTATTGGAATGTAAACTTGTTGGATTACCTATCTGTTGAAAAACTGCATCTCCTGCTGATATTTTATAATACTCATAAACTGTCTGAGTTATAGCAGCTCCTGTGGGGTCGTCTACAAACTCTACTGCTAGAACTTGTATGTTTAATATCTGAGTTCCTGCTACGTGACTAATTAATAAGGGTTGTCCTCCGCTTGTAATACCACTATCAAATTTAGAAAGATTGTCTAAAGTTTGAGGTATAACACAATTAAATTCATCAGTAAAAGTTGAACCATCACAAGAAGTTGCCATAGGTTCAATAGTAGTAACTGTTCCTACACGGTCTTGAAATTGTTGACTGAAAACTAAATCAGTTAAATTTGCATAGTCTTGTTGTAAAATAAAATCAAAAGATATTTCACTGTTAAGAGTTGTTTCAGCAGGAAAAGGTTGTTGTCCTGTGAATTGTGAATGGTCAAAATTTAATTGAATACTAAAAGATGACCCTTTAACAAATTGAATATTAGATAAAGGAGTTCCTACATCACCAAAGTCAATAGATAAAACAGACTCTGATATAGTTACAGTTCCGTTTATTTGATATGTCCCGGCTAAATTTTCATCCTCTAACTCAGCTAACCCAATAATCTCTGATACAAGTTCTGTAGTATATACTAATTGAGTTGGAAAACCACCTGCAGTAGTTAAGTCTCGCTGCTCTATATAATTTCCATAAACAAGTCTATTTCCCATAAGAGTTTGTGCTTGAGAAAACAAAGGCACATTATCATAAAGTCTTAGGATTTCACTTGAAGGCAATACAGTAAATATTTTACTATTACTAAATGTATAATCATATTCTGTATTACTTATTAAACCTAAATCATTTTTATTAAGTTTCTCGATAACTTTAATAATCCCGGTATCCATGTCTTTCCAAAGTAAATCTATTCCTACAACTAAAGGACCTCCTGAATTATATCTAATCAAACATTGATTTGAAAGGTTTTGCATTCCATCATTTAAACCGGTCGCTGCACTATAATTAAATGACCGAGGTATAAAAGAAGGATTTGAAAATTGTGATGTAGCGGAATATTCATTGTCAGCATACTTATATCTATATGCAAAACAACAAAACCGGTCTTCCATAAAATTATTTTGCGCAGACGTTGCTTGAGGTGTGACTTGAGGTGAATTTGATGGTGGCTTTTTTATAACAAGTATAGCCTCTTGTAGCAATTCAGGTAAGCCATTATTATCTGTTAAAGCTACAGTATTGGTTGTAGATGGATTATCATAATTTCGTGATATATTAATAAATCTTGGTGGGTTGTAATTGTCTGTAAAAAACAACAAAGTTTCATCTACGAAATTTACCCCTGTTATTAAATAATCATCGTTAAAGTTTAAAGTAGTGTTTGCGCCACCCCCATCATTGACACTTATTACGTGATATGTAAAAATGTTTGTTTCAACATTTAATGATACAATCAAATCTAACTTGCCCGTTGGGCTACTTGTAAAACTTGAGTCATGCACAAACCAATAAATAGTTTCGTTTGCTCCATCCTCTAGGGCACCTATACATTTAGCTTCACTAGATAATGGATTCCCAAGATACTCAATTGCAGTTAAAGACACATTACCTTTAGCATTTTCAACAGAACCTATTTCAGTTTCTTCAGTAGAACCTAATCTAACATTTAATGCATCAACGTATTGCCCATTAGGAATAAGTCTCTCGTCGAGACCTTTGTTCATTATACCCGCTATAAAATTTCTTTGAGTTGTAGGCATATTACTTTATCCATTTATTTATTCCTCTTATATTCATTAATAAACGACCCGGATGTATATTACTTATTCTTATCTTGGCGTTTCTTAACAATGCACTTTTTCTTTTTTGTGCTCTCGCAATAACATATTGTTGGACACCTTGTTTTGAACCAAGTATTGCGTATTCAATATAAGCGTATATATAATCTTCAAACATTTTGTTTACACTTATATCTGCATTATCTCCACCTTCCATTCCATCAGATACATATTCCAAAACAACACTTTGATTAGCTAAATCAGAACTGAAGTTAATTACTCCGCCTTTCTTATTAATACTAAATGTAGGATTTGCATTTGCGGTTTCCGTATTCAAACCGAATCTTGCTCCTATCTCGTAATCGAAATACCACATCCCATCACAACAGTACCCTTCAAATCCATGAAACGGGTTGTTAGAGTTTAAATAAATTGACTTTTTACTACCCTTAATTCTATCTATATCTATTTCAGAAAACTGAGGGCTTAATGCATTACCATCTTGGTCAAATAATATTCTGCAATTATTATCTTGTAAATAGGCATCGCTCCAATTGGTTTGAATATTTTCAGTTAAAGGATATAGTAAGCCGTTTTTATATACAGAAATCCTTACCCAATTCACATAGTCAGGTGGTAAAACAAATCTTAATGTGTTACAAACGGTTAGTTGTAAAATTTTTATTTCTTTAAATGCATCGTAGTTAAGCTCCTGTATTCCTCTTTTTGCGTGAAACAGAACCTTATATCTTTCTTCGTTATTTACTAAAGAATGATTACCCGAATACATTAACATAAAGTTGTTTACAATATCATATAATGATACATACTGATATGAACCCCAATTTTTATCTTCAGGTTGATTACCGTTGTTTTCATAATATTCATATTGTGTTATATAAGCCATAGTTTTTATTTTTCAGAGGTTGCCTCTTGTTGTTCTAATCCTTGCCCAAATTGGACTGCTGCTACTTCTCTAATTGACATACCTGCATATTGTAAGATTTTAATAACCAAAGTTGGCTCGTCAGATATACTTAATTCAAAATCTTGAAAGTCAGGTTGACTTTGGTCAAAGGAAGGTTCGCCACCTAATAAATTAACGTAAGTCCATTTAGGGTCTTTCGGGTATCTTATATACTGACAAAACACGGCTCCTATAGTATTTATGCCCACAGGAAACAATGATATGTTAGGTTCTTGTTGTGTATAAGCAGGGAACATAGTTGATGGAGCGGTAAGCAGGGAATTGTTAAGCATTGTTATTTTGCTTTGTGTTACCTTTTCAGCTTCATTTACTACACTATCATCATATACCACATAGCCTTCAGGGAAAGCTAGAAATATGTCGGTATCAATTTGCAAAGTAGAACTATTGACAACCTGAGTCACTATTGCAGTTTGATTTGTATTGATGTTTCCAACTATATCTCCTGCAGAAACTCCGGATGCTATAAAATCAGTAGCGTTGTCTACAAGACTATTTGCTAATGTAGATGTGTTCACCCCTGAAGCCAACAAACGAGTATAAGCTAATACTTTGTTTAGTAAATAATAATTATTATTAGTGGTTGTTGGACTTGGAGTAAAAAACTTGTTCGCAGAATTATGTATTAAAAAATCTCCTACAGAAAAAATGTTTATTACTTCTTCATATCCTTTTGTAATATCCGCATATCCTGTTCCGGATGCACGTGCATTTTCTTTATTTAGTTGATAGTTATACTGATAAAAATAATCTTCAAAAATATCTAATTGTGCTTGTTTAGCAAAAAGATTAAAATCTGACGGGGAGATGTACCCATAGTTATTTTTATTAAGTATAGACAATACTGTATTTCTGACTGAGTTTATCATCTATAAATCTTTTTACAAAGATAAACAAAAAAAAAGAGGACTTATTAAAAGACCTCTTTCTTAGCAAACAATAAAAACAATACTAATTATTGTGTTTCTAAAAATTTTAAAACCTCTATACCATCGTCTGAAGCAAACCAATCTGCTAAATATTCATTAGGGTTTACACCAAAGGGTATAGTTGTCATTCTTTTTTTGTTTCCTTCTAAGTTATAATAAACGTCTCTCTTTTTATTTCTATAAGCTAAAAGTTTATTGTCAAAAAAACTTTGAACCTGTGACTGTAATTTTAACTTAGGGTCCGTTAAAAGGTTTAAAAATCCTGAAGGATTTCTTTTTGCAAAAACCAATATGTCTCTTTTTAGTTCTGATGTAGTAATCATAGTTACATCTTTATTAAAGAGAACTCTACCTATGTTTTCCATTTGTTCTATAGATAAAGATTTTGCTTCAACCAATGCATCTACTTCAGCAGTAAGTTGAGCTACTTCCATTTCAGCATCTTTACCATAGTCTACCTCAACAAACTTTCTACCGTTTAAAGGGTGATAATGTAAAAACTCTTGTAACACAGGATTTTTCTTAGATACTCTAAGCATACCATCTTCAAATATAACCGGAGTAACAACAGGATTGCTATCTTGTTCATCTTTAAATGGACTCTTTTGGTTTATGGAATATCTTAATTCTCTATTAGTCCCTTTATCTTCGTCAAAGTATAACAAAGCGGAATTACGAGAACTTCTTGAGGGAATTATGCACGACAATGGTGCTTTATCTCTTGTGAGTTTATAAACTCTATCTTTTAATTCTAATTTCATTTTAATATAATTTAATTTTAATAATTGTATTTAAAAAAAAAGGAGGTGGTGTCTTTAAAGACACCACTCCTCTTTTAGATAATATTAATCTTCAAACAGTACGAAGTTGTTTGCACCCATTGTACAAACACATCTTTCTGATAAGAAGTGAACCTCCATAGCATCTAAGCTACTTGTAGCTGCTCCTCCTGCAGAACCTGTAATCCAAGACTTATAACGTCTATCTTCAGTCTCTGAAGCTCTATATCTTACGTGTAGATAAGGTCTCTTAGCATTTTTGCCAAGAACTTGGTCGTACACAGATGTAGAACCTGCAGGAACAAGAAGTCCATTGATTGAACCGGAACCACCGACACCGGCTGCTCCTACTGCTAAACCACCACGCATTGTTGGGTCGTTTAGGTATTTCCAATCAGTTTTATAGAAGTCATATCCTCTTCTGAATCCTGAGAATCCTAGGTTAAGAGCCATTTCCTCATCATTGTCAAATAGTCCGTAAGACGTACCACCTGCACCGTATGAGTTTTGTGCTGCTAACATATCATCAATAGCGAATCCGAAATCTCTGTCTAAGAAGATTACATTTTCTTCAATTGCACCTTGAGCATCAAGTCTTCCGATAATTGTATCAAAATCTGCTAATGCATCCGGCACACCGCCTGTCCATAAGTTACCTCTATCCTGTACTGAATAGAAAATACCTTCTGAACCTTTATTACCATAGTTAGGGTTATTCGCTGCAGTAGCTGCACCTGAACCTGCTTCTGCAGGAACTGCTTCTACCATTGCAGTTTCTAAGTAGTCATCAAATCTTAACCTTGTTTCATGCTCAGATTTCATATACCATAAATACCCTGAAGCTCCATTTTCAGATGTGATTTCAATCCATCCGATTTGAGCCATATCAGAACCTGATACTGCGTATTTATCCTTGATAATAATTGGAGAATTTTCAAAGATGAAGTCATCAGATTCTAGTGAACCTTCCATTCCGACTGTACCTTTTTTAAATTCTGAACCATAAATAAAGATTGTCACATCTGCATTACCTGCACCTGAACCTGCCGTTACAAGACCTGCTGCTTCATAGAAAGCAACTGTAGCCGTGATTGGAGATACAGTTAAGTCAACATCAGTTACAATACCTTTGTTCTCACCTGAACCATCGTTTTGGTGAACCACAACAGTTTGTCCTTCTCTTAAAGCGATACCGCCTTGTGCTGAGAATGGATTCTCTCCTGTGATAACTTGACCTGCAGGACCTGCAGGGTCGTTGATTTGGAATACTGCTTCTGCTGCACCTTGTGCTGCTGCTGAACCAACTTGCGTATACTTCACGTGAAGTCTACCTTGTTCTGCCCATTTGACTAAATCTGAATTAGATGGAAGCTCTGCTCCAACTAACCTTAAAAATGAACTAATTGTTCTGTTACCATACCTCTCAAATTCCTTTTCATAAGTATCAGGTAGATACTGATTCAAGAAATCAAAGTTCTGTATGTAGTTTGTGCTCAAGGGCACTTGTTGTGCCGATGGCTGAAGGTCAAAACCGGGACCTGTAAATGTTCCTGCCATTACTTTTATTTTTTAAAATTGTTAATTTACTTTTTATTACTTCTAATCTTCAAGCCTCTACTACTTGGCGTAGATATAGACTTGATTTGCAATCCATCTTTTCTACTTCCTACTTGTACTGCTTTGCGTTCTGTCATATCGACATTTTTCATTTTACGCACAGTGCTTTCAGTTGCATCAGATTTACCTTGTTCATAAAAGAACTCAGCAAACTTCTGAGGATGCATTGCGACGGCTAACGCCTTGTGGTAACCGGCAGTATCATTAAACAAACCCGTCTCTTGGTCTACGTACTTTTTTATAAAAGAGTTAGAATCCAACTGTGTTTGTTTTATTTTATCGCCTTCACCGGGATTGAAAGTCAAAGTAGTATCTCCAATTTTGAAATCAAAACCTTTGAAATCTTGAAATACTTCGTTGGTTTTATCAACAAACCAATTTCTTTTTCTTTTTAATTCCTCTTGACTATTTTTAGCCTCTGCTAAATATTGCTTATAACTATTAAGTTCTTGTTCTTGCTCTGCAGAAATCCCAACCGTGCTTGACTCAAGGGGTTGTTTATACATTTCTTTGTGCTCGTTTAAAAACTTTTTAGCTTTCGCAATAGCTTTCTTTTTTGCCAACTTAATTTTCTTAACATCTTTTTCATCATCAAGCTCTTCATCAAAAGTATAGTCATCCATTAAGATTTCTATATCTTCTACATCAGTGGCTTCTCCTGAAGAAAGAAAATACTCAGATAAAAGTTGGTCTTCAGACAATGTAGAGTAATCTTTGTTTAGTTTTACGTAATCTTCAATTCCCCTACCTGTTTTCTTTTTATACTCAAAATAACTTTTTACATCTTCAGGCAATTCTTCGTTTTCGTTTTTAGCGTCAAAGATTTGGTCTACAGATGTAAAATCTTTCTCATATCTGTTTTTAATAAATGAAAGAACGTCTTCTTCCTTTAACTCGGAAGATTGAGTTGATTCGTTTGGTGTTGATTCTAAAGCGTCAACATCCTTTTGGTTTTGTTCTAAACTTTCAGCTTTTATTTCATTGCTTACTTCTGATACAACAGGTTCTGCATTTTTAGCTTCTGCTTCTTTAAGTAGTTTTTCTTCTACTTCTTGTCGGGATTTTTGTTCAGTCCCTTCAACTGCTTTTACTTTAAATTCCATTTGATTATAATTTATACAAAGTTAATAAATGTTTTTAATACAATTTATTCACTATCTAGGTCCGAACTCGGCTAAATCAAAGCCGTCTAAACTATCTTCATTTGATTCAAACTTTTGAGGTGGTAAATTGTTTTTTCTTTGGTTTATGAGTTGTGATTGCTCTGTGTTCTGTTGAGATATTCTTTTTTCTTTTGCTACTTCTCTTTGAGACTCTCTTTGTTGTAAAGCGTTTTCTGAAATCTGTCTTAACTGTTGATTATAGTTAAACTCTTGGTCCATCAATTGAGATTTTAATTGAGCTTCATTTTTCATCTTTTCAATATCAAATGCAATCTCCGCTTGTTTCAATTGCATTTTACCTTGCAATTCAGCTTGTTGTTTTTGCATTGCCATTTGAGCAGCCATCTGTTGCGCTTTCTGATTATTCATTGCAACCATCTGTTGCTTTTGCGCTTCCTCTGCCATTTGTTTCTCTGCTTTTTGCTTACGCTTTAATTTTAGCAATTGGTTTGCAAGTTTAATATTTTTTAACTCCCTTATATCAATAGCATCTTCCAAATTAATATCTTGTTTAGATAAAGCCATTTGAATGTTTTGCTCAAGTTTTGCTTTCTCTTCTTCGTCCGGAGCTACTTCAATAAATATTCCGAAATCATAAATATATAAATCGGATATGTCATTTAAAATTGAAACATTGTATTTACCAATTTTGTTAGCAAAGTCATCTTTAAAGTCTGAGTATTCTAAAATATCAGCTACTCTATAAGTTAATGCTTCACCTAAAGAACGATAAACAAATAAACTTCCATCAAGGATGTGTCGAGTTGCTACGTTAGAATTTAGAGCAGCAAGTTTTTGAAGACCAACTAAAGAGTTGGGGTCGGGTATACTTGCATCTCTTGCTTCATTTAAACCTGTTACTGTTCTAATCATATTTAGATAATGATTATAATTAGTAATAAGCATTTGAGTTTTACCTGCTCCTGAATTACTATTAAGTTGCTGAATAGGAACTTTTCCTTGATTCATATCTCCATCTTGAGTATATGACCTTCCTATAACAGAGCCCGTTTGGAAATACAAACGCAAAGCATCTTCAGGATTATAAGCATTTCCTGTTCCTAAATCCACTTCATTTAATCCATCTGCATCTATGTATACTCCATCAGGAACCACACGTGCAATTACTTGTTGTAGTTTAAGGTGGGTTAACTGAATTAAATCTGCAAACGGTATCATTCTTCTAACTAAAGATTCTAATACACCTTTATACATTCTTGGAGCTACTGCTACATAATTAGGTAATGCGTGTTGACTTGATGATTTTGGTCTTACCATATTGGTTGCCAACTCCCATTTTAATAGTATGTTAGTTCCCATGACCATAACACCATCGTACCATACGTCTATAGTTTTTTCAAACTTCTCAAACTTACCATCCTCCATACTTTCGGGTGGCGGGTTAAATTGGTCATCTTTTTCAATAACTTTACTATTACCGGTTGCCATAACTTTTTTCTTATAAACCATTTTTTTAGTGGTCTTATAATTAAAATACATTAAAGTTACAGTGTCTCTATAAAAAATATCATTTTGGTAAAATTGAGCAACATTGTAATAGTCATACCAAGACTGACTGTATTTAGATATTTCTTCTAAATCAGAGTTAGTAAGTGTAGGGTCAATTTTAATTAGTTCTGTAATAGGTAAAGATTTAACTTCTCCCCAATAAAAACAATCTTTAAAGTGTGGGTCTTCAGTATAGCTATATACTATATTTGCGGGGTCAACATAAGATATTTTTACACCCGCACCCTTTAGAAACTCGTGCTTTGCCACACCAATTCCTAAAACGGTTAAATCGTAATCAACTCTTTTTCTTAAATCAATATAATGATTTTCATCAAACAAAGTGTTGATTGCTTCTTCTTCTGCAATTTCAATTGAAGGCTTGTAATTAATTTGCATATATAATGACAACTCCTCATCTGTTTCCGGTAACTCCCCTTTGTTTACAACGAAAGGGTCAAAACCTGCTTTCTCTTCTATAATTTCTAGCTGAGGTTTAGCCGCCATTTGCCCCTCAATCATATCTTGATACTTGGACCTTTTAGCCTGTGACATTGCATCTTGTGCGTAGGCTTTGACTCGGAATAATCTATCTGACATTCCGTTTACCACTATGTCTACAAATTTAGGAATAATTGGCACCGGTGTCCAATCTAAATTTAGATAAGATAAATCGCCGTCTATGGCAAGTTCATTCTTATATTTTCTAATAGACTGTTCACCCCTTGCGTATAACTTCAACCGATGGAACTCTCTCCATTGGTCATAGAATCTGCACCCATTTCCATCTTTACGAAACCATTCATATTGAATGGCTTGTCCTATCATCAATCCGTATTCATCTGTTGCTTTTTCTGCATCCGAAACGAATTGACTTGGGAAACCTGCAGATGAAATATTTATCTTTACATCTTTCATCTAATAATTTGACTTATATTGCCTTTGTTGCTATACCTTGCAAAGTTAATCATAATTCTTGACTCTTTTCGTTCAGGTTGATAAAGGTGTTTTTGACAAGCCATAATGGCTAGTCCCGAACTTATTGATGCATCAAACTTAGTTCTATTACTTATATCAAACCTTGCCCAATCCTCTAAAGTTCTATTAAAATACATTTGACCCATATCTCCTGAATCTTGCATTCCTACAAAATTTTCTATGTAAGATTCAATGGCAGCAGCGTGAGCTTGTTTTACATCTTCACTTGAGTTTGGTATCCCACCCAACTCTTTTTCTGTTTTAGATAGTTTGATGAATTTCTTATCAGGTCTATTCATACAAAATCCTCTATATCCTCTGTTTTTAAAATGATAAAGCAAACGAGGCTTATTGTTTTCAATAAGAATTGGCATACCAAAAAACACACAAGCCATTAAAACATCTTCGAAAAAAATCTCTGCGGTTTGTGGTCTAGCTATATATTCCAAGAAAAATTCATTTGCCGGTGCCTCTTCCATACTAAATTTAGTAAGTCCATGCAAAGCTCCGTTCGACCCCACACCTCCAACCGTTCCGCTTATATCATACGAGTCACAACCAAAAGCTCCAATGTGTTCATTGCCGGGATGAAATATTCCATTTTTTTTAATTACATTATTTTGAATATTTAAGTTGGGAACCCATGTAATCTTAAACCTACCCCTTTTATCAGGAGAAAATGTGACCTTAGAATCTTTTATACCATTCTTCCAAGAAAAACTTCCCTGTGTTATATAATGCTCAGATAACATTGAATCATTATAATCAATTTGTTGATACAGTCGAGTAAGATTAAAAAGAGATTGTTTACTTTCATCACGGAAAGCGTGTGATTCAGTTCTTGGAAATTGTCTATAATATTCGTTTAATGCGTCGGGGTCTTTTTTTAAAGACTCTACTTCATTCTCCCAATAATCAATAGCGCCCATTTGTATGTCCTCTTCATCTATGCCTCTTACTATTGAATTGGTTGTAAAGACGGGGTTTCCATATCTATCAATGAACCCTTCCATATTCCACTCCATTGGTATGAACAAACTATAAAGCCCGGTTTTTGTTTGACCGTTTGCGTTTCGTTGTGTTACATCTGAATCGTAATAAAGTTGTTTGAAATTATTTCCACCTTTATTTAATGCATTCGATGTAGAACCCATCATACATTTTCCTATGACTTTACTACCTAATCTTAAACAAGTTTTTGTTACCCTCCAATTGTTTAATATATTATTTGGTTTCAACCACTTTCCACTTTCATCGTGTACTAACAATAAAAGTTTTTCTCCATCATAAGAGTTGTCATCTGTGTTTTTCCAATCAATAGTTGTATCTAAGCCTTGTATTTCATCTTGCTCAATGTCATACATATTCTTTTTTGTAATCTTTGCTGCAGGAACTCTATATGCTAATTCTGTTTTCGGCTTATCCATACCATCCATAATAGGTCTGAAAAAGAAAGGTAATCTACTATTTATTGGTACCACTTTATCAGTAAACATTTTTTTAGCATCTGAACCTGTTTTAGATAATATACCTACTCTTGAATCTTTAGCTAACGTTCCGGTATGCACACATTCAGATGAAGACATAAAAGAAAAACCTGAACGTCTAATTTTTAAATAAATCATTCCAAAACTTCTTTTGTCAGCTTTACACGCTTCCCAAAAAATATACAACAATCTATTAGCTTCTCGGTAGTCAGGATACCCAACATCTATTTGGGTCCATTGTAAATACATATAATGAGCTCCCGTAATGTATGTAGGTGTACCGTAATTTTTAAACCAATACCCCTGCTCTCTATAATCAAACTCCTTTTCAATATAATCAACCCAAAGATTTTTAAATGTTTTTGGCATTTCATTCCATTGAAAAATAGAGTTAATTCTGTTCAAACTCTTGGGTAATTCTTTTCGCTCCCAATATTGTTCTTCTTTGCTTTTGTGTCTTTGAAGACACTTTTTGGGGGCAAGAGGTAATGCAATAGTTAAATTATTAATTTTAATAATATCTCCTATTTGACCGGTCTTTGATATAACTATAACATCATATTTAGAGTTATATCCATATACCCAAGACCTGTTTCGGTTTTTATTGGTGATTACATTTTTTGGTACGTAATCAATAAGAACTTTATATAAAACGCTATTTTGACCTTCTTTCAGCAAACCCTTGTTTTGTTTCTACATTATTCCCCTCACCTAATTCTATATTTTCTTTTTCTTCTTCAATCTTTTTTAAAATGTCAAAAGCATCAAAGATGCAAAGTTTCTTTGTGGCTGCAGCATTTTTTAATCTATCTGCGGCTAAATCATCTTCAGGGTCAGGTTTGATTATCTTTTCTTTTGCAACCTTTATAAGTTGTTCTACCGCCTGATGACCTGCCTCTATTATTTTTAACTTAACATACTTAATTTCTTTACTCATAATACTAAAGTTATTGAATGGTCGTACATTCTCCAAAGTTTTTCGCCATCTATATTAAACTCATATTCTTGTTTCGGTTTATAACAAATCTTATCCCCTACTTTTACCCCTTCGTTTTTTAGGGTTTCATTTAATATTGCCATTTCTGCCATTAATGGTTCATTACTAAATGGTTTATAGATATAACTTTCTTCTGTTGGGATAGGTTTTACAAAACAATACCTATCATATCCATACCATTTGTTATTTTTTTTAAACGCATAGAATTGTTCGGAATCAACAAAGAATATATCATCTCTAAAAAAACTACGACCACTTCTGCGCCGACCTCTCATGTCATTGTAAAACTTAAATACATTGTGATGAACCAAAAGGGTGTCACCCTTTTCAATAGGTCCACAGTAATTAATGGGTGTTTCTAAAACAATCGCTTCTCTATTAGATGCGGATGCATCTTCTTCTGAAGTGCTTATAATTAAATCAACACCTTCTATTTCTTTAGTGTTGTTATAACGATTTTTATTTAGGGGTTCAACTATAAATTGATATATAGATTTCATCAAAAGTTTATATTAAATTCTACGGACACAGGAACAGTGGAAGTAAACTCCTTCCAACAGACTATAGCTCCACTATCTTCTTCAATCCATATTTTGTATGAATCAGAATCTTCGTAGTATTTAATAAGATGAATTTTGTAAGAGCCATTTAAAACGGACTGTCCTACTATGTAGTGCATGGCTCCTGATTTATAATCAGGACCTATAGAAATTTTTCTTATGTCCATTTAATTAAAATTAAATTACGGTGTTATGTTTATTTTAACAACACCGTCAGTGTGATATAATCCTCCGAATCCTATACCTGATGCTGCTGCTGCCGTATCATCGGGATGGTTGAAACTACCGTTTACTAATTGGTCCAAATAAATAACACTAAACAATGGACCGGAAACTCTTGATACGTGCAAAGCATTTTTTCTGTTAGTTGAAGAATTACCAACACCTACTTGGAAACTACCCTTACCTTGAGTTCCAAAAACGGTTTCGTCATTGTTTTGTCCCACTACAACAGTGTTACCTGAATTTTCTATTACGAGGTTGCTTCCAAGAATAGAATTGTTTGCCTGTGATACTATTTTATTATTGTTACCCGTTATGAATGAATTGTTGGAAGCAGCGACAGTACCCAATTTATTACCAAAGCCACTAACAAATGCTCTTTGAGTTCCGTTAATAACTTGACTATTTTGTCCAAATACTACGTTTCTAGTTCCTGTAATCGAATGTCCTCCACCATTCAGTATAACATTCCCATCACCTGATATTGTACCTGCTCCTCCAAATACTGTATTGCCATTTCCTGTCAAGCTAATTGAAGGGGTGTTGAATAAAAAGTTTTCATCGGAACCATCAGTAATAGATGCCGAAACAGTACCAACTGCAACACCCCATAAGAAGTTGTTTCGAATACTGTTTAGTTGATAAACGGAACTTGGTGTTGTGGCAAAAACAAAGTTATCTTGCGTATCAAATAAAGATACATTGTTGCTGCCTAGAATATAGTTGTTGTCATTGTTATTACTGTTATTAGATGCCGTGATAGCATTGCTATCACCATTGATAATAACATTACCATCCATCGTACCTCCATTGTTACTCAGCATCGTTGTATTAGCTGAGTTTACAATTAAACTACCGGTAATTTTACCAACCTCTGCTGCAGAAACTGCCGTGGTTTCGGACAATAATGTATTGCCTGAATAATCGTTTGTTATACTGCTTAGTTTATCTCCTAATATTATATTATTTTTAACCGCATCTACATTCATGTTTGTCATGTTAGCGGTTCCAATAACATTTCTATTGGTATTAGGTCCGTATGTATTTGGGTTTAATACAATATTACTATTGCTAAATAATGACGTTCTACTTCCTACTAAAAAGTTTGAAGATACAGTACCATCATCAGCAGAACTACCTAAACCATTATCTGTTCCGCCTGTGCTTATAACGACATTTCCGGCTGTAACATATTTTTGATTATTACTTGCTGCACCAATTATAATATTTTTACTTATAGGAAATCCGGGCTTTCCTCTAAAATTATTTCCTGCATTTTTACCAATGAATACATTTGTGTCCACGGCAACATTATTTTGGTCTCCTACTCCGGGAGTTTGCGAAAAGGGACCTGCTTTTATTCCTAACCCCGCAGCAGCTCCAATAACAACATTCTCGCTTATAGACGACCCATATCCTTGTACCCCAACGCTTCTCAACGCCCTCATACCTAACACGGTATTTTGAGTAGTAGTCGACCCCGGTAAATAAAATATATCTGCCATTGCTTGATGACCTACGATGGTATCAAAGTTATGACCTGCAGGTAGTGAAGAATTGGCATTGGGATTACCTGCGGAAAAACCTATACCTATACTTCCTTGGTTAAAGGTTATTCCTTGCGTGGATGGATTAACTGACGAACCTAATGCATTTTTGGATATAGCAACATTATTGAATCCTTCTGTATTTTCTTTTAAGGAATCAACTCCTATTCCAACATTATTTGTTCCTGTTGTTGTCTTAGCTAAAGAACCAAAACCTATGGCTATATTTACACCGGGTTCTCCCTGACCGGTGGTTGGGTTTATACCTGCAATAAAAGATTTTAAAGATTCATCTCCAATACCGATATTCTGTTGAGGAACTACTACGTCAGATACAATTCCTGCATCTTTACCAATGAATACTGATTCACCTGTTCCGGTAATTCCTATTCGACCACCAACATTAATTGTTTCGGGTAGGATAGTAGAATCTTGTGTGATTATAGAATCCACATAGTCAACTCCATTAGATATTGGAACAAACAAATCTGTTACTATACTTGGAATTGGTGGTACTAATGAAATAATATCCCCTAATGTATAATTCTTGGTTATGTTAGAATCGTTTACGTCAGTCCCAATAACTTTATCTGCTAAAGTTGGAGTTGCGTCAATTGCATAGGAAGATATTTTTGCCATTTTATTTCTTTTTAACTTCTCCCGTTTTGATGTTTATAACGGAATCTTTCCCATATTTTTCTATAAGAGATTGTTCCATTTTCGAAAACTCTTGAGTAAGTGCATTGACTTTACCAAATAAATCGAGTTTTTGAATTTCTAACTCACCTAACGAGAGCTTTAGTTTGTTTAATGAATCAGTAGCAATTTGTAGCTTTTCTAATTCTTCTTTTTCTAATATTACGTTTTCTGCCATTTTACTTAATTTAATTTATACAAAGATACTATTTTTTATTTTTAATTTTTTCCCAAGACCTTCCTCCAAAATATGAAGCAATGACTGTTGCAAGAATTAACTGCAAAAGAGAAATCCATTCTTCTTTGACTTCAAACTTAATTGAACCGGCTTCTATAAATATTAAAAGCATAGTGCACACAATTAAAAATATAAGCACCATTGGTCTAACGTTTTTCGAAAGCCAAGAATCTGAAGTCATGTCTGTTCGCCATCTCTCAGTAACGTTTTGTTGCATATCAGCCTCGGCTTGAATAAAAAGTTCTGTCATTTCTTTTTCAAACTTGGCTTTTTCTTCTTTACTGTAAATGTGTTTACCAATAATATCGCTAAGTTTCTCAGCAATACCTCCGCCTATTTTACCAAATAATTTATTTAATATTTCTTTCATAATGTACCGTATTCACTTTGAACATCAAAACTCGGACAAGCCTTCGGAGAAAACTCATTGTGTCCGTGTATTGTTGCTTCAGGAAATATTTTTTTTAATAATCTTAATAATTCTAGCATAGTTGCAATTTGTGCAGCACTTCTAGTGTCTTTAGGTATCCATTTACCTTTTGCGTCTCTTTTGTTTTCCACCCCACCAATATAACAAATCCCTATAGAAGAATGATTCATATTCTTTACGTGAGCTCCAACCTCGTCCATCATCCTTCCTAACTCAATTGTTCCATCAATTAAAATTACAAAATGATAACCAATACCTTTCCAACCTCTAGCCTTATGCCAACGGTCAATTACTTTAGCATTAACTGAATTGTCACCTTCTTTTGTGGCTGAACAATGAATTATAAGTTTGTTTATGTTTCTCATCTCCCTTGACCTCTGTATTTTTTTTTGTAACCTTTTTGGTTTACACTTGCGTTCTTAGAATGAACACCGGGGCGTTTGGTTTTGTGACGGAAGGAGTATGTGGCTAGATTTATTTTTGCCACTTTATTTTTTATCTTTAGAGTTCTTGTGTATTTTTTGAACTGTATAAATAATAGTAGCTATAAGCAGAATAATTTTCAAAGCCATTTCTATCTGTGTGAAAGAGATTGCAAACACACTTGAGTTAATACCGTAAATTTTTAAATCTTCGAAGGACATTCTACTATATCATATATTATTTCTAAATCTTCAATCATTAATGTCGTAGATGATGTCCAATATTTCATTTTACCAAAGAGCTACAATTTTTGTTGCAGTTGTTTCACCCAAGATTGGGTCATCTTTTAAAACTTTAGCCACCATTATTGGGAGAGTTGTTCCTGCTTGAACTCCTTCTAATTTTACTAAGTCTCCTCCTGCCGTAACTACCACTAAGTCACCTGCTCCACCTACATATAGTACAGGACCGATGTTTGGTTGAATGTTATAAACAATAAAATCTTCACCTATTACAAAGAAAATGTTATCATCTATAAATAGTTTATCATCTTCTATTCCAATAACATTCGCAACTTTACTTGTAGTGGTGTTGTATACTACTGCTCCTGCAGTTACTTTACCTAAAAATGTAGTTCCTGTGGGTGCAAGTAATACAGATGCTCCAATTGCAGCCGTTGTTCCACTAGCCACTTTATTCCCGGGCATGGGAATTACGCTATCAGTTGGGATAACCGCAATTGCTCTTAACTGTTGTAACTTTTGATATGCCATAACTTTTTATTGGTAGGGTATAATTCTATTTAGGGTATCCTGCCTTTTTCCACACCCACAGTCTCGCCCTACTTTTTTCGAAACTGTATCTACTACAGATTTAATACCTGTTAATTGTGTGACTTTAGCAACCGTATCTCCAAACCCACGTGATTTCTGATTTAGTTTCATTTTTTACACATACATTGCGAAACAGGACATTCACTTACTTCTACTATAAGTTTTGAGACTGCCCAATTCCATTTACACAAAAATTTTGTCCAAGTCTTTTGTATCCAAAGACCTAACTTTACTAATGCTTTACCCATTGGTTTACTTTTTAATAAGTCCCCCTAAATGACCGTGCACACTTTTTGGATAATGCTTGTCTTCTTTCATAGAGTGATTACCACTGTATGCATGACCTGTCATTGCTTTAGCCATTCCTTTTGATTCATCTCTACGTGATTTCATTGATTGACTTTTCTTGCCATTCTTTGCACCTAAAGACTCATCTAGCCTACTATTATAACCTTGTCCCATAATTTTAATTTATTTGCTGCAGCCAAAGTTTTTAGCAAAATTTGCTTGTTTGACTATAGCGGGTTTATACTTCTTTTTATTTGCCATTACTGCTGAAGCAGCACTGCATACCGATTTGCCCGGCATATTTTTTTTAGCCCACGCAGTAAATTTGCCTTGGTTGGCTTTTTTAATTTCAATGTCTTGTTGTTTTGCCATTACAAATCGTTTCTACAAAGATAGTAATATTTTTTTCAATTTTTTTTAGACCTCCGGAAGTATTTGAATTGTCAAATGTATTCTATCATTTAAAGCATCAACTATCTCAACAGGCACTATTGTGGCTGCGTTACCCACTCCATTGTTTTGTACCTTCATTAACCCTACAATTATTTCATCATTACCATCGTTAGCATAAGCACTTGCCATAAAAAAGTTACCGGGGTTTTCTCCTTGTGGGTTTACATAGATAGCAATTCTTCTTGCGTCGGGCATAGTTGCTGCAGCAAAACTAATTGTGTATTGTCCTAATGCACTACCTGTTCCTGCGGTTGCAGTTTGCGGAAAAAACAAAGATGTGGTATTCGTGTGGTCTAATATAAAAGCATCTTGACCTGCAAGATTCTGAACCAAAGTAATTTTAGCTTCAGTAAACACGGGAGGAGTTGGAGGCGGTGGTGGACCACCTTGACATTCAGTGACGGTTTCACAAATGTCAAGCATTGTGTAAATTCTACGTTGTGAGTTGGCGCTCTCAGAGCCTAAGTTCTCAGTTACTACATCTTGAAATAGTGTATGAAATTTTTGTTCGTTAGGTATTATTGCCATCTTAAACTTGTTTCATTGTCAACACTACATTAGCTTCTTCAAAAGCATTACTGAATTGTTGACTTGTTATACAAGTAAATGCAATAGCTTGACCTTTATTTACTGATATTGTACTATTTGGAATTTCAATAAATCCGGGAAACTCTATACCATTAGTTTGAACCAAGGTATTTAATTCATAGTCGGTCCAATTGCTTGGGTCAGTCATATTCTTTCCTAAGTCTCCTACGGATAGTTTAAAGCTGAGAGTTTTTGGTGTGGCACCTGCAGCATCTCCTATCTCTACTTTTGATGCCCATTGCCAACCTACTGACATTACTTCCATATCTACAGTTGCAATCACAAAACCTACGTGGTCACCTGCACTAGCTTTTTCAGCTCCAAAATCTGCAGAGTCTCCACCAAGGGGACCTACGTTTGTAACTAACCCGCCTACATTTACCATTGTTCCTGCAAAAGCAAGAGGTAAATTGAAGTCAGTAGGAAACGTGTAAACGTTTCTTTGTGCATTTGCTTGTTTAGAGCCGAGGTTTTCTGTTTCCACATCCGGTGCGACTCCATGAAACTTTGTTCCGATTGGGATTGCCATAATTATTGTTTTTACTTTTTACAAAGATACTAATATTTTCCTTGTCTATTTTTTGGACTTGACTTCTTTGAACCACCCTTACCTGCCCATAAATTTTTACAAGCCCAATATCGTGCGGTTAACTTAGATTTTGCCGTACTACATTTGTGTCTAGCCTTAAAAGATTTACGTGCGGCTGCAGAATAATTGTGTCCATAGCCTTTAGCTCCAAAGTGAATTAGTTTTTCTTTCCCGCCCTCACAGGCTTTAACCATTTTCTTTTTTCCCGCTCTGTCGCTGCGAACAACAACATTACATTTCATTTTAGATTTTTCCGCCATATCTTTTACTTAATACATTCATCAAACTCAAAAACTCATTGTAGTCGGTAATCCAATCATCAGATTCCCTATTACGGTTGTATTGGTTTACGTACCACTCTTTGCTATGCGTTTCTAACTCTTCCGGCATTTGTATTGCTTACAAATTGTTTTTTACTACCACCCTGTCTTTTTTTCTTTCTTGCAGTTGCGGCTCTTTCAGACTTGCTCATGGATTTAGCTTTAGCTAAAGGCAAACAACGGTCGGGGTTCTTTTTATTCTTGCTTGTTCCACAAGCTCCAAGAATTGAACCATCAGTTCCTATTCGAACCCACTTCTGTTCTCTCCACTTTTTGAGTTCACCCATTAGTATCCGTATTCTGTCTTTGCTTTATTGGGATTGTTCTTCATAGAACCACCCATTGTCTTTGCAAACGTGTGCGCTTGAGCTTTACCCATAGCATTGTATGGAAAACTTTTTTTCATTTTTTTGCCCGTATCAGGACAACTATAACTAACTGTTGGCATAATTTTAAATTTTAGATTTATTACTTTTCTTTTCTTCTTTCAATACTTTAAAATCTGCTGCAGTAATTTTATGAAACGGCATTGCTGCTCTTGCAATCATACGTTGCTTCTTACTTAATTTGCTCATTTTTTCATTTTTGTTAAATCCAAAACATTAACACCGTTCAATGATGCTACTCCTGTTTTTTTATTTACCTTAACTTTCTTAACCTTTCTAGGTCTCTTGTTTCTGTGCAACTTACTCATTTCTTTTTCTTTGACATTGACTTTATTAATCTATCTATTTTTGCAGCTTGTCCTTTGTGCATCGCAGATGCTTTTTTTAATTGACTTGAAATTTCTTTTAATTTTTTTGCGTCCATAATTATTATGGTTTGTTTTTATCTATAATACTAATTTTTTTATCTCCTTTAATTACTGCCTTTGCATCCTCAGTAACTTTTTTAACTTTCTTCTTTGCTCCTTGGAATAAAGACTTAACGCCTTCTTTAACTTTGGTCTTTTTTTCTTTTCTACAAGCTCTAAGATTTTGTAGCTCACTAAGTGTATAGTCTCTACTTCTTTTGTTATCTAATCCTAATTCAGTTTTACAATTATCCGGCATCTTTATTTCTTTTTATTTTTTGAACCTTTGGCATAGTTAGGGTCTTTACAATATTTACTTGCAGCCATATTTGCATAAGCTGATGGGTATCTGTCAAAGGTTCTTTTAGCCCATGCAATCCCTGCAGGACATATCTTATTACCTTTTTTCTTTGCTCTACCTTTTGCCATTTCTTTTAATTTGAGAATTGTCCCATTGAAGGGTTTAATACTGCTAATCCTCTGAGCATTGAGTTAGGACCTTTTAATTTAGATGGAGGTTTGTTATAACTTGGTCGTTTAGGCATACCCAATCTTTTCTTTACATTTGCTTTAAAAGTGTCACTTACGTAGCTCATTATTTTATATTGTATATTTACACAAAGTTACTAAATAAAATTTACTATAATTTGAGCGCAGACTATTTAAAGTATTGGAGGGTAATACGTCAATATGTAAAAGTGAAATACGGAATTAGTCAATCAGAACTTGACGTGTTGCTCTTCTTAAAATCAGAGCCTTATTTTTCTAAAGACAAGTTTCAAGAGTTTGATAGAATCCTGTCGTGGGATGAAAACAGATTTGATAAACTACTAAGAGATGGTTGGGTTGAGGTGTTCAGAAAAAGGAAAGGTAAAACAAAAGCATTATATTCTTTATCATATAAATCAGTAAGACTCTTGACCTCGGTTTATAAAAAACTTAATGGTGAAGAGATGCCTACTTCTCCTTCTCAAAATCCAATGTTTTTAAAAAATGTTTCCTATACTGACAGAAGATATAGAGAAGCTATTAAGAATATGAATGAGTTTATTCGACAACAACGACATCACGCTCCTGAATAATAGTAACCATTTCTCCATTGATTACAAGAGTGTATGAGTTTCTCGTGTCGTAGTATATAATATCATTTTCTTTTAAATGAATTACATCAGAACCGGGAAGTATTATTTTTCCTTTTTGATACCTAAATGCTTTTGCATCAGTATTAGAAAGTAACAGACCGCTTTCAGTTGTAATCTGTTCTTCTATTTTTTCAATTACTATGTTCTTCCCTATTGCTTTCATATTGTCCTTTAATTAACCAATTACCTTCTAGGTCCTTTATAGCATAGCCTTGTCTCAATAATAATTTAATAGCGTGAGTCTGTTGCTTCACTCTGTCTTTTATTTTGTGTGAATGAAACAATTCCCCCTTTATTGGATTTTGAATAACTATACAGTTATTTTCTTCTAGCAGTTTTTGCGCTGCGTCTATTTCTCTTTGTTTACTTCTATACGCTTCAAATATTTGATTACTTATTACCATCTTTATTTAATTTAGATTTATCGTTCTTTAATATAGATTTTTCTTTTTCAGATTTATTTGGAAATATTTTATCTATAAATTTTTTCATTCCATCTGTATGTTCTCGGTTTCTCATTTTGATGATGCTTCATAGCTACGTGCCATTGTCACGATAGCATTAGTTGATAGTATCGTTACGGCAACAGACACTGCATTTTGCAGAGCTTGTCTTGTTACTTTAACAGGGTCTATTACTCCAAGAGTCATTAGGTATCCGTACTTTTCATTTTTTACATCATAGCCATAGTTTGCACCTTTGCTATTTTTGTATATCTCCTCAAGTTTTAAACCTGCGTTTATTAATATCTGATTCATTGGGGCTGACAATGATTTAGATAAAATTGCATACGCAATTTTTTTTGAAAAATTTTCCTCACTGCTTTCTTGAACCGCACAAGACTTGGCATGATTATATAAGGCTAGTCCTCCGCCCGGAAGTATACCTTCTTCAAGTGCGCTTCGTACTGCACATACCGCATCATCTACTCTATCAAACAATTCTTTTTGTTCTAAGTCTGTATTACCACCAACATATACTACACCTATACCTCCGGTTAGCGAAGCTATCCTTTGGTTTATAAAATCTTTATCTTGTTTCTTTGTGGCTTCTTCATAAGCCTCATGAAGTTGTGCAACTCTTTCTTCAACTTCTTCATTGGAAGAATCTTCATCTTTCACGATGACTGTTGAGTCACGTCCAACTATCACCTTGGAACAATGACCCAAATCGTTGAAACTAATCAAACTCAAATCATCGCCTGTCTTTTCGCTGAAGTAGGTTGCTCCTATGCTTATTGCAATGTCTTGCATTAACTCGTGTTGTCTGTATCCAAAATCCGGAGGGACTATGTTACAAATCTTTAAACCATTCTTTACTACGTTAGCCGCCAAAGTATTTATTACGTTTGTAGAGCACGGAGCTATAATCAAAAGTTTCTTACCTTCTGATATTATTGGTTTTAATATATTTTCTATTTGAAGTATGTTACTTATCTCTCCATCACAAACTAATACGTAGGTGTCTTCAAAGACACACTCATCTCTTTTTTGGTCGTTGATAAATAAGCCTGATGAATACCCTCTCTTTATTTTTATCCCCTTAGTGGTTTCGTAATATGTAGATGAGGTTTTACTTTTTTCTACAGTGACTACTCCGTCCTTGCCTACGCTTTCGTAAACGTCCGCAATAATTCCACCAACTGTTTTATCATTGTTGGCTGATATAATGGCAACGTCCCTTAGTCTCTTTTCGTCTAGCTTTTTGCCTTTTACTTTTAAAGACTTTGAAATTAATTTCGTTATCTCTACCAAATGTCGCAAGACCTCTGTTCGATTTACTTTAGCATCAATTAACTTTGTACCTGCATCCACTAGAGCTTCTGCTAATACAATAGCAGTTGTGGTTCCATCACCTGCTGAGGTAGCCGTTCTGTCTGCAGCTTCCTTCATCATTCTAACCGCTAGGTTTTCTACCGGGTCTAATAATGAAATAGACTTTGCTACAGTAACACCATCTTTAGTTACTGTTATACCGTGTAAGTGTTCGGGTGATTCTATTAGAACAGTATTACCTCTAGGTCCAAGTGTGGACTTTACTGCGTTTGCTATTTGTTTTATTCCTTGAATTAACTTGTCTCTCCCTTCATCTGAGAAATGAAGTTGTTTGGGATTGAATCCTTGTTGCATTATAAATTGAATTTAATTGTTATGCAAAGGTAACAAAATTAAATTAGAAACAAATGCTAACTTTTTGTGCTCCTATACTACTACTACTCTTATTAGCCTTTATTATTTTTTATTAATACGAGGCTTTAAACTAAGCATTTTAAGCATTTAATAATTAAGATGTTGATAATCAGTTAGTTATAAAAAAAAAGTAAGCACAAACTAAGCACTAACTAAGCATTAGGTTAATGTAAGTGTACAAAAAAAGGGACCACCTTTCCGAAGAGTCCCCTTTTTATCAAACATCAATCACTATAATTTACGACACTTATAGTATTTTTATTTCTTGAATAAGTCAATGTTAGCTTTGGCTAGTTCATTACCTTCTGCTATCATTTGAACTTTGTTATAACGCTTCATTGAATTTTTCATGTCAATCATTTTTGAGATACCCATTTGAGGTTCCGGTGCGTTATTGATAAGTCTTCCGTCTTTAACGTCATAACCCATCATTGAAGGTGGTATTTTAAAATGCATAACTTATAGTTTTTCGTTTATACAAAGATAGTAAAAATTTTGTTAGGTGTATATAGTATTTGGGTCCCCCCCACCCCACGGCGCCGGACCCTGCTGCGGAGGTCGGTTTTTTTTGTCGGGGGGGGTCGTCTTTTTTGCGCTGCGGTTCTGATTTTTTTGGCTTTTTGTGTGGTCCCTTTGCCCCTGTGACCTGTGACCTGTTGACCTCGTCCCCGTTCCCCGTTCCTTTGCCCCCGTTCCCGCCGGTAACCGCTACCGGTACCGGCTCCCGTCCCCCGTTATCCCTTACAAAGTGAGTTTGTGTCTTTAAAGACACGGAGATTAAAGGGAACAACAGAGCGACCAAAATTGAACCAATATAAAACTAAGGGAACAAACAGATATTAAACCACTGATTAACAGAGAGAACAAAAGAAAATTTAAAAAAATGTAAAAAAATACCGTTTTACCTTTGGTAGTATGTAGAATTAAACTATATTTGAACTGTTGGACAACGAGTGTTCAACGATATTTAAACTTAAATCATTGAAAATGAATAATTTAATGCAAATCGAGGCAGATTTTTTGACCTCACAAAGTGAAGTAAATTTCAGAACTGTTTGGAATTTACAAAGTCAAGTTAGCGATGCAAAGAAATCGAAATTTGACAAGTCGCTAAAGTTAGCGAAGTTAGTTAGTGAATCACTAGAGTGGTTCAAGAAGCCGGAAACAAAAGGCGAATTGCTTGAAGCCGGTATCGAGTGGACCAATGCGGAAGTATTTTTTAACAGAGTTTACGGATGGCAAAAATCATTCGGTCACAAGATGGTTAAAGCCGGTAAACTTGAAACCTCAACCGTCTCAAAATTCAAGAGACAATGCACCCAATTAGAGAGCAACGGCGAAGATGCAATAAGAAGCATTGAAGCACTGTTGAAATTTGCGAAAGCGGAAGAAAACGGCGAGGAAGCCGAAGCACCAACGAGAGCGAAAACTTTGTTTAGCTTGTCGATAGCGAAAGACGGTATCAACGGCGAAAGCGGTTATTCTTTGAGAGTTACCGACGATGCAAATATTACTGAAAGCGGAGAGGTTGTTTTAACCACCGAAATTAGCGATATGATAGTTAATTTAGCCCGTCTTATATCTGTTGAAGTTCAAAACTTAAATCAATAATTCTGTGTCTTTAAAGACACCAAAAAACGTAACACAAAATGAGAAATTTATCTAACACCGGTATAAAATTTGAAACTTTGGGGGACACCTCAAGACGTGGTCAAATTGTCGGCTACCACTGTAAGCCAAATCCGGTTGACCGCTCGAAAGCGGAACGAATAGACATCAACGGGTTAAAAGCCGTGGACCGTCAGAACGTCAAAATTGACGGGGACGAATACGAAAGCCGTTTCAAAATCGGTATGGAGTTCGAAAAGAACCGTTTACACCGTGGCGCCGTTGAAGAATACCCGTTGTTCTGTGGGTTCGAGAAAGACAGTTCTTGCGGGTTTACTCAAAGTCAGGGCGGTTATGAAGCGGTTACCCATATACTACCGCTTGTCGGTCCTAGTATGTGGCGAACAAAGGTTTTTAATATGTTTTACGAAGCACGTAAAATTATTGATGATAATTACAGTCCGTCAAACAGTCGTTGCGGTGGTCACATTACCTTATCTGTTGACGGTATGAGCGGCACGGAGTTAATGAGCAAAGTAAGAAAATTTGCTCCCGTTATCCTCTCAATATTCCGACACCGTTTGAACAACGGCTACTGTATGGGAAATCCTCAAATGCTTGACAGTGAAAGGGACGGGGTCAATTCAAGAAATTACAACGGCTCCCGAAAATACGTGGTTTGTAAAAATACGGGGTTCGGTATCGAATTTCGTTTGCCGTCACGTTTTACATCTGTGAAACAAACCATAAGACGGTACGAAATTATGTACCACCTCTTAGACTTTGCGGTAAACCAACCCAATGCGACATTGCACAAATTCGGTAACACGTTGAAACCGATTTTAATTTCTATGTACGACGGGGACATTGACAAAGTGGATGATGTTTTGGAGTTGGCAAAACATTTTGCGAAGTTTATGAAAACGGGCAAAGTCAATATGCACACCGCTCCGTGGTTAGAGGGTTGGTGGTCACGACGTAACCGTAATTTTGGAAGTTTTAAACACTGCTACCAACGAAACTTTAGACCGACGAGCGAGACGGTATCCGAGTGGCTAGATACCAACGGGTACGACCGTTAACAAAAAGACCTTAGCACGTCTCTAAACTGCTACCGTCGGCGGATGAATGTCCGCCCTGAAGAGTTCAAAAGAACGAAACGGAAACTTTAATTTAATAATAATAAAAATGAAAACTTTAAACATCATTCAAAACACACTTTTATCAATCATCACACTGTTTGTAATTTCTACCTCTATGCGTTTGCTATGGCATATCATAACAACCGAGGGTCCCGGGCTTACAATCGGTTCAATTAGTTTTGGCTTAATTATGGGGTCGTTCTTTGCGTTCCTATATTATGCGGTCATCACTTTGGTGGTTAACCTATGGAAAGAAACAATAGCATAGGCAGAGTCTAAGGGGTTGTGTCTTTAAAGACACCGCCCCCCGTAACGGGATGCGTGTCCCGTCTGATGATACCAAAAGGTTGAAACGGAAACTTTAAATTTAATACAATGATAAAATATCCGAGTATCTATGAAATAGTAGGACCGTGGTCCAATGAAGAAACCACACAATGTGTTATTGAAAAAATACACACCGAGAGTTATGAAACCAACAAAGGTTACATCAACAAGAATTATTGTTTTTGTAATGCAGCCACCGCAAAAGTTGGCGACGAGATAAAAGTAAAGAAAAGATTTTTGCAAAACTTTTAATATGGAAGCGCTAAAGTCTTATACAATTTACTACAAAGGAAAGCCCGTCTCAAGAGAGGCGGGTTATACCAAGTACCACGCCCTAGACAAAGCGTATACAAATTTGTCTCAAAAGTACAAAGGCATCGAGAGAAAAAACCTAGACACCCAAAAAAATAAGTTTGGTTATGTCTAAATTTTGTCGTATCTTTGTTTAATGTTAATCGAGTTCTGTGTCTTTAAAGACACCGCTCACAAATTTAATTTTATGTGTATAATTATAATCAAACAGAAAGGCAAAGTTGTGCCTAGAGAAATCCTCAAAACATCTTCAAGAATCAATCCTCACGGGTTGGGCATCGTTTGGCTCGACACATTCGAGACCACGTACCACAAGTCAAAAGAGTTCAAAGTATTGGACAACGACAGACCTTACATCGCTCACTTTAGATACGCAACAGTTGGGAAAGTTTGCAGAGCAAACACACACCCGTTTGTATGTGGACATAACAAAGACGAGTTGTTTATGATGAACGGTACGGTTCACGGTTACGGTAATAAGAATATGACAGACACCGAGGACCTAGCAATAAAGTTGGGCAGAACACCACGTCACACGTGGAAACAATCACTTGCCAAGTTCGATGCACGGTTCGTTGCAATCAACACACGCACACGGTCGTTTCAAATCTTTAACAAGCACCTCTACACATTGAGAGACGGGGTTTGGTATTCAAAGACCAACGTTCTACAAGACAACCTAATGGCAGTCTATGGAACATTGCGAAAGGGTAACGGTAATTATTACCGTTACTTGCGTAATGCAAAGCACATCGGAACCGGCAAGACCAAATACAAATACCCTATGATAAGCAACGGTATACCGTATGTCATACCCGAAAAGGGAAAGGGTCACAACGTAGTTGTTGACGTGTTCAAAGTCAGTGAAACCACGTTGCAGAAGGTGGACGGTTTGGAAGGTCATCCGAAGTGGTACAAGCGGAGACAGATACTCGTTGAGGTTAACGGCAAGGAGTACCCGTGTTGGTTGTATTTCAACGACGGAGCAAGAACGCAGTGGAACGGGTCAAACCACATTGCTGACTTTAACAACAGACCAAAGCCAAAATACACCTATCACACATATCACGCACCAACAAAGGACGTGTACAAATTTGAAGATGCAGCACCCGTGTGTACTCAAATAGATATGTATAATGAGTTTGACCGCAGCAAAGAAAAACCAATTTGCATTGACTGTTATCACGACCTAGAGTTTGACGGGTTTGCTAACTATCATTGCAATGGTTGTGACGGTTGGTTCACGGAAGAAGAAGTGTTACGTTTCCAAGATTAACCAAAGTAGGCTCGTGTCTTTAAAGACACGGGCTACCGTTCAGGAATGTGTATTCCTGCTGATGAAGTCGAAAGACAGAAACGGTAATCTTATAATAAAAAATTATGAAACATAAAAGACAAGAACTGATAAACGAAATAGAAATTCTAAAACAACACTTAATTGATATTGATGATGTAGATACAAACCCAAACGCAACGGAAGTATTAAATGATGTTATTAACGAACTAAAAAAATAATCAAATGATAACAATAGAACAAATAAAAAGAATCGCAGACGACATCAAAGCTGATGATGAATGGGTAAACGATAGCCACTCAGCAGCAGAACACAAAGGAGTAAGAATGGGCTTAGAAATGCTTGTAAGACACCTAGAAGAATCAAAACCAAAAAAAACACAACCGAAATGGTGGAGCAAAGCAGATAAAGAAATAAAAGACGGATATTGGTGGGTAAAATTATCTGACATAAAATTTGGAAAGTAATTTTAAATACACTATCTTTAGACAAACGTTAAACTTAAATCAAATGGAAATCGAATACACTAACGTACGATACCGCTCCCTAGACACGGGACACAGAGTAATTGAAAACAAAAGCACGGGCGAATGGACTGACGTAGTAACAAAACGTAAGGTCCCGACATATCGTGTACATAAATACATATCACTAACATCAAAACCTATATAAAATGGACAATACATTTAACTTTATGAAAACCTTTTTGGCAATGGGAGAATTGACCGAAAACAAAAACACCACAATCGCAGACAAAGTAAAATACAAGCAGCGAATTGTGTTTGCTACAATGAAAAGTTTAATACCACATTGGGAAGCACCAAGTGATTGGGATAAAATTTCTGACGAGGATAAATTAAAAAGATTAATTCAAATTGAAAAAACAATTTAAAATATGGCGACACTAATAAAATCAAGCGGTCAACATATTGACGACTATCCGTCCGACACTTTAGAGCAAATGCAAAAAGCGGTTGGCGGATATATTGAACCGGTCTACACTAATAACAAGGTAGTAGTGGTAGACGAAGAAGGTTTGTTAAAAAATCTACCTTTAAACATTGAGGTCTCTGCACTTGTAGGAAAGATGATAGTAGGAAATGCTATTGTCTTTACCCACAAAGAATGGAGAGACCGCAACTAAATTAAATCAAATGAAAGCAATATATTTAAAGGAGGCATCTGCAGAAAAGATGCGACCAAACCCACACAAGGGATACATACAAAGACTGCAACGCATGGCAGACAAAGAGAAGCCATTGACATTTAGTGTCTTTAAAGACACGGGTACTATTTATAGCAGACAAGATTATGAAAAAGACAACGGAAACTTTTGCGGTCATCAATTATTAGACGACACTGCAACTATTATTGTTTACATTGGTTGTACGATTATTGAGTGCAACAAAAATAGTGAGTGGTCAGTTCAAATTGGTCAAGACATTCACAAAAGTAAAGACGTGGAGGAAGTAGAAAAAAAGTTATATGAATTTTATTTATCAGAAGTATCATAATGGACACAACAGAACTAATTAAAGACGAGGCAAATAAAATCATAAATCTTTTACTTGAAAAGAACAAGGCTTATGGCGACACCGCTAACAACCCCCCGCAAATCTTCAGCAAACTAGAGGCAGTCGAGGGATTGTGTGCAAGGATAGACGACAAACTATCTAGGATAAAAACCAAGGGCATAACAGACCTAACAGAAGATACGGTATCCGACTTGATTGGATACCTTATTTTGTTAAAGGTGCAACTAAGAAAGCAAGACGAAATAATAAAAGAAAAACTCATTGCTAAAAAGAATGAGAAAAGAACATTCCCTATTTTATTTTACTAAAAAAATTTGCACAATAAATAGACAATCGTTATATTTACTTAATCAAAAATCAAATCAAATGGCACAGTCAAAAAAAATGTTTCACGAAATGCGTGAACAAAATCAGGACCACATCGACGACGAATATAGATATGAAATGTGGATGGGTCAGCTTAATAACAAAAGCAAAATTAATAATGTTAAATCCGCTAAAGAAGAACTAGACGATTTGTTTGAAACGTTTGGAAGAATCTTTGGCAACATAAATAAAATTCAATGAAAGAAAAAGCATTCGATGAATACGTAACAAAAGTTTGTGACCTATTCAACTTAACTCCATCAGAGTTATTTACAAAATCAAAACGCAGAGATATAGTAGATGCCAGGCATCTACTATATTTCTTATGTTATAAGAGACCTATGCAGATACGTTATATCCAAGAGTATATGGGTTCCAACGGTTATCAAGTGGGACATTCAACAATCATTCACGGCATTGAGCAAGTGAAAGAAAAAGTAACTGAGGATAACGATTATGAACTCACCTTCAATCAACTTGCTTAATTATTCACCACAAGATATTATGCAACAAGCAATAGAAGATAACTACGCAGTCGACGTAAGCGGAGACGGATACGTAGGTAAAATTTTATTCGGTTGTAAAATATCTATGGATAATGAAAGCGAGGAGGTTTTAATTCAATCTACAACGATGGGTGGCGAATATTACAAAGAAGTTCCGGCAGATATATATGAAACTTTTTTAATAAAAGGTTGGAGAATTGGTGTCTATGAATTATCTTTGTCTAACTATCGTATAAAACTTGATAGGATTGAGCAGAGTATAAAGACCGAAGTTAACGGCAGAAAAAACCCGAAACAAATTCAGTCACTTAAAGCCTCAAGAGAAAGTGTCTTAAAAAGATACAGTAAAATTAAATATAAATTAAATCAAATATCAAATGGCAAAATTAAAAACAGTCAACATCAAAGGTAAAGAGTATGTTGAAGTAAATGAAAGACTTATTTATTTCAGAAAAAACTTTCCAAACTATTCACTAACATCAGAAGTTCTTGACAAGACAGATAATTCAATCTTAATAATGGCAAGGATTATGAACGAAGCGGGACAAATAATTTCTTGTGGAGTTGCCGAAGAGATAAAAGGCAGCACGTTTATAAACAAGACCTCGTATGTAGAGAACTGCGAGACCTCAGCTTGGGGCAGAGCCTTAGCAAACTTTGGTATAGGTCTCGACACATCAGTTGCCTCAGCAGAGGAAGTATCTAATGCTATTGCTAATTCAGGTGTGTCTTCAAAGACACCAAAGAAACCATCACTAAAAATGGGTACTGCTAATTGGGTCAAAGCACAGAAGTGGATTGAAGCCAACAAAAGCAAAGGCATAGACAGTCTTGTTAATACCTTAGAGACCAAGTACACTGTTACTCCAAAAGTCAAATCAGAAATCGCTAAACTTTTATAATATGACACAAGAGATAATCAATCAGCTAAAAAACGACAACGAATACTATAACGGTATTGGTAGACAGTTCCTTTCTAATTCAGACATAGGGACACTACTCTCTAACCCTAAAGAATTTGGAGCCAAGAGAGAAGATAGCAAAGCATTTGCTATGGGCAGATACTTCCATCAACTTTTTTTAGAGCCTGAGAAGGCAATGGAATGGGACTTTATTGATGTTGCTTCACGTAACACTAAAAAGTATAAAGAGTATGTAGCAGAGTTATCTGCGAACAGTTCAAGACCTAGAGACTTTGCTTTGCTTTTAAAAGAAAAAAGAGAAGTAGAGTTTTGGGTTGAGGCAATGAAAACTAATCTTGATTTTTTTGATTGGATATATTCAGACGACAATAAGTTTGAAGTTCCCGCAGTAAAAGAAATATGCGGAGAAGTATGGAAAGGAAAGGCTGACATCGTCGGCAAAGATTTATTATATGACCTTAAAACTACAAGTTCCATTTCAGATTTTAAATGGAATAGTCGTAAGTATAATTACGACAGTCAAGCATTTATTTATCAATCATTATTTGGTAAGCCAATGATGTTTCTCGTTATAGACAAGACGAGTTTGATGATGGGTGCATTCACTGTTAGTGATGAAAGTTTAGAAAGAGGTAAACGAAAAGTAGAAAAAGCAGTAGAGGTTTACCGAACATTCTTTGGAGACAATCCCACAGAAGATATTAACCAATTTTATTTTAATGAAGAAGTTTAAACAATTGCTCGTGTCTTTAAAGACACGGCTAACAAAAAAGAAACGTGTTCACATAGTGGAAGTTCCAATGACTTGTGAGACTCGTGCCGAGAAAAGAAGTATAATCTCCGCAACAAAAAAACTATTGGAACAAAACATAATAATTATATAATGGCACAAGCTAATAATAACGACGAGAAAATATTTGCCGACGGATTCTCGTTTAAAAGACAAGAAAATGCTCCCGACTTTGTTGTCGGTAGAGTATCGGTAAAATGTGACGATGCAGTTTCGTTTATGAAGAAGCATCAAAAAAATGGGTGGATAAATATGAACATCAAGTATGCCAAGAGTGGTAATCCATACATGGAACTTGATACATGGACACCCGAAAACAAAAAGGCAGAACCCGTTGCAACTCCGGTTGAAGGGGACGGACTACCTTTTTAAATTAGAGTTATTCATTTTCAGGGGGGATGAAAGTCTCCCCTTTTTTTGACCCAACTCTGCTGACTTTTGTCCGCTACAATCTCTTAATTATATTTATTATTTATTATTTTATTTTTTAATACAAGAGAAAAAAGTAAACAAAGTAAGCAACTCATTGAAAATCAGACAGAAAGAAAGCATAAAGTAAGCACAAGTAAAGCACAAACATCTAAATTATGACATCAGACATTACTATATTCCGAAACATTAAAGAAACAGACACACCATTTTACAGACAAGTGGACCATATATTAGAACGCATTAAAGACGGAGCATCTAAGGAACTTGTAAAACGTATCAGACTAGAGCAACGCAAAGCAGAACGCAACGAATTAAAAAAGAATTTACCCGCCATTTGTTTTTCAGGTAAGTTTATAAAAAGAAATGACAACTCCATCCAAGAGCATTCAGGACTAATCTGTTTGGACTTTGACGGATACGAGAAAAGCAAGGAACTATTACAAGACAAAGAAAACATAACTAAGTCTCCTTATACCTTTTCAGTTTTTATTTCTCCAAGCGGTAAAGGATTGAAAGTGTTAGTGAAGATACCACAAGACGTAGACAATCACGTTAATTACTTCAATAGCTTAAATAAACATTTCAATAATGATAAGTTTGACGTTACGTGCAAAAACTTATCACGTGTTTGTTATGAAAGTTATGACCCACTAATTTACCACAACCCTAACTCATCTGTATGGGACAAGATAGAAGAGAAAGAATATCAAGAGAAGCACCAATACAGAGACGTTCCAACCATTCCTATAACAGACGAAAACAAAATCGTAGATATACTTATTCATTGGTGGAATAAAAAATATCCAATGGTTGAAGGACAAAGAAATCACAACTGTTATGTGTTAGCATCAGCCTTTAATGATTTTGGAATAAACAAATCGTTAGCAGGATACATATTATCTAACTATCAAACATCAGACTTTAACGAAGCAGAAATAAACAGAACTATTGACAGTGCGTATTCCAACACGCAAAATTTTGGTAGTAAATATTATGAAGATGAAGACCGTGTAAATAATTTAAAGATAAAACTTAAAAGAGGCTCATCAAAAAAAGAGATTCGCTCCCAACTAGAGGACAGTCAATTGGAGAGCGACGTAATAGATGCAGTCCTCACACGTATAGACGAAGAAGCACAAGAGACACAGTTTTGGACAAAAAACGATAAGGGAACTATTAAAATTATTCACGTGTTGTTCAAGCAGTTTTTGGAAGACAACGGATTCTATAAGTATTGTCCCGAAGGTGGAAAGAATTATGTGTTTGTCAAAGTGACTAACAACTTGATAGACCACACTGATGAGAAAAGTATTAAAGACTTTATTCTAAACTACCTCCTTGAGATTGATGACCTAAGTATATATAATTACTTTGCAGACCAAACAAGATTTTTTAGAGAAGAGTTTTTGACATTACTTTCTACAATAGATATTTATTTTATAGAAGATAATAAGGATACTTCTTATTTATATTTCAGAAACTGTGCGGTAAAGATTACACCTAAAGAACAAACCATTATAGATTACATAGACTTAGGAGGCTACGTTTGGAAAGACCACGTGATAAATAGAAACTTTACTTCTTGTGAAGACAACACAGACTACAAAAAATTTGTTAGTAACATTTGTAAAGGAGAAGAAGACAGAGTTAAATCAATGGAGAGTACGATAGGTTTTATGATGCACGGTCACAAAAACTTATCTTATTGCCCGGCAGTAATTCTGAATGATGAGGTAATATCAGACAACCCCGAGGGTGGTACGGGTAAAGGAATTTTTATGAATGCGCTCAGTCAAATGAAAAAAGTAGTTACCATAGACGGAAAAGCATTTGCATTCGAAAGGTCTTTTGCTTATCAGCTTGTATCAGCCGATACTCAGATACTTGTTTTCGATGATGTAAAGAAACACTTTGACTTTGAAAGACTGTTTAGTGTAGTAACAGAAGGTATGACGTTGGAAAAGAAAAATAAAGACGCAATAAAAATACCTTTTAGCAAGTCTCCCAAGATAGCTATTACAACTAACTACGCAATAAAAGGCAGTGGTAATTCCTTTGCAAGACGTAAGTGGGAACTAGAACTTCATCAGCATTATAATAAAAACCATACTCCCGTAGATGAATTTAAAAAATTATTCTTTGGAGATTGGAATGATGATGAGTGGTGTGCCTTTGATAACTATATGATAAACTGTTTACAGGGATACCTCAACACAGGATTGGTCCAAAGCAAATTTGTAAATCTAAAAAAGAGACAGTTATCTGCTGAAACTTGCCACGACTTTATAGAATGGTGTGGCTTGATTAACGGTAGTGAACCTAGTGATGTGCTACGAACAGACGTTAGGATTAGTTTACAAAACGCATACATAGATTTTATTGAACACTATCCTGACTACGGTCCTAAAGCAAAACTAACAATTAGTAGAATTAGATTCAACAAATGGATGGTTGCCTATGCGGTATTTAAAACCGGTAGTTCACCCGAGGAAGGTAGAGACCACTCCGGAAAATGGATGAGATTAAAAAGAGCAGATGAAGTGAACTCTCAATCAAGATTAAATGTGTGAAATAAACCGAGCAATGATAAATACTTTAAACGTCTTTAATGGTGATGTGACCATTGAAGAATTGATTATGCAAGGTGAGGGTTGGTTTGTCTTTAATCCTGAAAAGACCGTGTCTTTAAAGACACTTCAACAAATGCTAGAATATTTTACAGAAATAGAAGATTATGAAAGATGTAAACAAGTATATAATTTAATAAACGATGGCAAAACTATTGGGAAAGACTTCAGGATGGAATGACTGTGAACGTCTAAAGCAGATGGAAATACTGTTTAAAGTTATGAATAAAACAAAGACAGTAAAGATAGGCAGGGGAAAGAAAGCATACACTAAAGAAGAATTTGTTTATCAAACGGATTCAGACGACGAGGTAAGAGACAATATAAATTATTCAATCAAACACTATAAACAACTATGTTCACCTTCAGAGTATACCAAACAACAATAATAAAAAAAGGAGTAGAGATATGTGCGAAACATAAATTCGTATACTTATCTATGGAAGTAAGAACGGGTAAGACATTGACAAGCATGGGTATAGCCGAGGAGCTTGGGTGTAAAAACGTTTTGTTTGTAACAAAAAAGAAAGCGATAAGTTCTATTGAACACGATTACAAACTACTAAATCCGAGCTTTGAAATTACAGTTATAAATTATGAGTCACTTCATAAAGTAAAAAGTAGACCAAGTAATAGGTTTGATTATCTAGTAATAGACGAGGCGCACTCACTAGGTGCTTTCCCAAAGCCAAGTAAAAGAGCAAAAGATATTAAAAATTTAATCTCTACTAATAATAACCCTTATGTTTGTTTGATGTCGGGAACACCCACACCTGAGAGTTACAGTCAATTGTATCATCAGGTGTATGGGATTCCTACAAATCCTTTTAAAAACTATGTGAGCTTTTACAAGTTTGCTAAGGATTATGTTAAGGTCACTCAGAAAATCATCAACTCTGTATACATCAACGATTACTCTAAAGGAACATTGAATATACTATATGAAATGAAACCATATACAATTAGCTTCACTCAAAAAGAAGCCGGATTTGTAAACCAAATAGACGAGGAAATATTAAATGTAAAGATGAAGCCCTTGACATACGAGCTTACAAAACAATTAAGCAAGTATAAAGTAATTACCGGTGTAGGAGATACTATACTTGCAGATACACCTGCTAAAATGATGCAGAAACTACATCAAATGTATTCCGGAACTATTATTTGCGAAAGCGGTAACGCACTTGTCCTTGACGACTCTAAAGCTATATTCATCAAAGAACATTTCAAAAACAAAAAGATTGCAATATTTTATAAATTTAGACAAGAATACAAAGCACTAAAGAGTGTCTTTGAAGACACACTTTGTAACACAGTAGAGGAGTTCTGTAACACAGACAAATGTATTGCATTACAAATAGTTAGTGGAAGGGAAGGTATTAGTTTAAAAGAAGCTGAAGCTATTGTTTATTACAATATAGATTTTTCTGCAACATCTTATTGGCAAAGCAGGGACCGAATGACAACTAAAGATAGACGACATAGTAAAATTTATTGGGTGTTTTCTGAAGATGGAATTGAAAAAGATATTTACAAGACAGTCATTAAGAAGAAAGACTATACGGTCCGACATTTTAAAAGAGATTTATTAACTTTGTAAAGATGAAAAAGTTTATTATCTTTTTTATCATTTGGGTGAGTCAAAACCTCGCTATACCCTTTTGGATTGTTGGACACATACATCTGACATTAAATGTTTATGCTGATTTAAAAGAAATATTTGCGTCAGTAGGAATGAACTTAATAGTAATAGTAGGTTTCATTTTAGATTACCGAAACAGTTTAAAAGATGACCGAACAAGAGATACAAAAGAAAAGAATAAAGCAACTTGAAAGTGAAGGTTACTACGTTATAAAGTTAATCAACACAAACAAGAATGGAATACCGGACTTAATAGCCATTCCTCCAAAAGCTAACGTTCTTTTCAGTGAAATTAAAAAACCCAAAGGTAAAACCTCTAAGCTACAAGAGTTTAGAATTAAAGAACTTAATGAATATGGCTTTGAAACAGAGATATATAGAGGCGATTGATTTATATTATGAAGTAGACGATTGGTTTGTAACTCAACTTAAAGAGTTTCCACGGCTTGTTGGCATAGAAATAGCAGCACAAGTAAACTCATCGTACGATTCACTACCGCAAAAAAATGGATGGTCACAGACCGTAGGTGGTGTATGCAAAGACTTTAAACCACCTGTATATTTCGAAGTTGAATATTTAAACCAAGAGGATGAGCCCCCATTCTTTCTCGACGTAGTAACTATTGAGGTAGACGATTACCTTGATTATATAATAGAAAAAAACACACTTAAATCTAAATCAAATGCAATCACTAATAAAAACAAACAGAACGTTTCATGTCCTCGCTAAAATTATAGACCAATCTCTTAACATAGATATTAAAACATCTTGCAGAAAAAGAGAAACTGTAAACGGGAGAATGATTTATTATAAAATTCTAAACGAGTTAAAGTTTGGATGTAGTGCAATCGGAAAAAGTTTAGGTAAAAATCACGCTACTGTCCTGCACGGACTAAAACAGTTTGGTGATTTATGGGTGACAGAAAAGCAACTGAGAGAGGAATACTATCTGATAAAAGAAATGTTTTTCAATGAAAGCAATTTAGATGCACACGAGTCTTATAGTAGAAAAGAATTATTTAAAAGCGTTAAATATTTGGAAAACGAAAATAAAAGTTTAACTTTGGAAGTAGAACGGTTGAACAATCGTCTAAATTCAAGAAACAAATTTAGCGACACTATTGAAATTCTTGAAAGAAGACACCTCAGTTTAGACCAATTAAATAAAATTAACTCAAAACTAACACATATTATAAATGGTGTATAGCATTCAGGATATAGATAAAATAATTCAATTTTCGTCTTGGAATGAAAAGAAAAAAATAGATGAGCTTTTACGTATTGATTGCAATATGTATGCTAATTTAGGTACAGACTCAAATAAAAAAGACCGGGAACAGGTCAAAATCAATTCACGAAAAATTTACAGACATATAAAAAAAATAAATCCACGCATAGGTTCAGAGTTTCTTAATGCTATGGATAATGAAAAACATATAGAATAAGTGGTAGGCATATCATCCATAGATGCAGAAAGAATAAAACACATCAACTATCTAATGGATGGATTACATAACCGACTGACAAATCTATACGAAGCACTTGCCGACAAAGAAACAGACCAAGCCAAACAAGAAGTCAAAATATTAATTGAAGATTTAAAAAACCTTCATGACTCTTTAGAAGATGACTTATAAGGTTTGTACAAGTTGCAAGAAAAAAAAACACACATCAGACTACTACCTCACAGGAAAAATAACAAAATCAGGTAGAAATATTCCTAATCGTAGATGTAAAAGTTGTGTTACTCAAACCAAAAAAGACAGACGCCACAACATTAGAGCGTGGCTAAAACAATATAAAAGAAATTGTGCTTGTGCTTTGTGCGGATATTCAAAAGAAACTCACCCTAATTTCACCATAACGGCTTTAGAGTTTCATCACCCTCAGAACAATAAAGAGTTCGCAGTGGGAGAAGCAGCAGCTAGAGGGATGGCGATAAAAAAAATTAAAAAAGAAATAGATAAATGTGTTATCTTGTGCTCACGTTGTCATACAGAAATTCATAGTTAAATGAGATTCGAATCTAATAAAGATTTAAAAAGAGAAAAAAAAGCAATCGAAAAGTTTGTAAGCAGGTTTAAAGGAACTTATAAAAAACTTGGAGAAAACGACGTAGACTACAGAGTCTTTGATGAAAATGGCAAACTTATATCTTACGTAGAGGTAAAAGGTAGGTACAGAAACATAGCAGAAGCATATCCACTACCGGTTGCCGCAAGAAAAATAGTTAAGTTGTGTGACAAAAGGTTAAACCCTGTAATTATATGGGCTTGTGATGATGGCATCATATACGGACTTCCATCAGAAATCAAGGGCGAAGTACGTTGGGGAGGGAGAAAGCCCCGCAGAGGAGCTTATAATGACGAAGAGCTTATGTTATATTATCCTAAACAAAAGACGTTTAGATATTTTAAATATTAGTCTATTGGATACAACTTGCCGTTGATTTCTTTATAACCCATGTCTTCGAGCATTTGTTTTCTTTGCTCTCTTTGTTCTTTTCTAATTCTGTCTTTCTCTCCATACTTCATTTCATACAACTCAGGGTCATATCTTTTTAAATCAGTCTTTGTTTTGATACCGCCTTGTGGAATAATACCCTCTACTGAAGAACCTCTTTGTCCAAAACCCGGTCTGTATGAAGGTGTAATACCTAGGAAGTCATATATGTTTTCATAAAACTCTTCTTGTGAGGTATTGCCAAACACCCCATCCTCAATTGCGTTTATCAGCCCAACAAACGGGTCAACCTGTGCACCCATATAAAGCTCTACAAGTGGTGTTACTGCTGCTAAAACCTTTCTTGCTACTGACCCGTCTACCTCTTGTGCTTCTCTATATTGTCTTCCTATTTTACTTAAAATGGAAGTAAATGGATTCACTACGTCATCAACAGGCTTATACCCTTCTCCTCTAAACCTATTTATTCCGGTTTCTGCTGCCGCACCTATTAGTGGAATTTGATACAATAAGTTTAATCCTAACATTGCATCTGTTATTTTTCTAACAAAAGCATCTTTATCATCATCATCACCTCTTGTAAGCAACGCTATGTTTGATACACCCACAAACAATACATTGGCTACTGCAAAGTTTAGATAGAAGTCTCTTACGTTTTGCTTGTCTTCTAATAATTGTTTCGTACCACGAGCCGTTTTTTTAAGTGTATTTCCTTCTGCTTCAAAACCTGCTAAAAAACTTTTACTTAAATTGTTTGTACTTTGCATTACCTTATTAATCTGCAAGAATAATGTACTACCAAACATAGTAAAAGCACGAGACGCAAAGTCTCCTTGTAATTGTAATAGTATTTTTTCCGTACCTCTTCTTGTTTGTTGTGTAGCATTATAATCATTGAACTCTTCCAATGCCTGTGCTTCACTCATGCCGTTGGCTATATTACGTTTGTAATTTATATAGTAACCCATTACTCCTAAAATATCTCCTAATATTGTAGGACTAGCTGCCACTCTTTTAAAACCTTTTCTAATTTTTTGCAATCGACCTCCGACACCTTCACCTACTTGTTTTTGCGTAATAGAACCGGCTTCAAGCCCATAAATATCGCCTTCCAATCCTTCCCTAATCCTTTGGTCAAAGGTTGCAGACATTTCTCTTGCTTTTGCAATAACTCCTTTACGTCCAACTAAATCAGGAAGAACACCAAATAAAACACCTGCGGCATCTGTAATAAACATAGCCAACTCAAAAGGACCTCTTACTGCTTTAGGTATTGCACTGTCGGCTTTGAAATAATTATATTGTGAAAATGCATTTACAAAAGAGGTTGCTTGTTTTAGAATTTGAATTGCTTTAAACGCTAATGCAAAGCCTGTAAATTTGTTTGCTACTTTTTGCATAAAGTTTCCTGATGCATCTACACCTGCGGCACTTGCTGCAGATTGCGGGTTTACAGTAGCATTTACTAATGTTTTTAGTAATGCTTTCATTCCTGTTACATCAAGCAACAAATCAACGGATGGTATATTAAAAAATTGATTTAGTTCTTGCACAGGTATAGCCATGGCTTTATATGTTTCCATAGTATCCACGTGGTTTTGCATTGTGTCTATAAAACCTGCAGCTTTCAATATTATCGGACTAAAATTATCTGTACGCTCTTTAAATGCAGGTGCAGTTTCTGATGAGAATATACCATTAAAGTCTCCGTTTTCTAATAGTTTCCCGTCAACTTTAGTTCTTTCTGTTTTAGTTGGGAAATAGTTCTCAACAAACCCTAAATTGATTCCGTTAGCTTGTTTATACACCGCATTTACTTCGTTAAAATATTCTGTACTAAAATAATTAACAATCTTATCTGCAAAAGAAGTAAGCTCAGGACCTAATTCATTTTTTATTTCAGCTAATACCTCATCAGTAATGCCCATATTTTCAAGTTTCTTTCTCTGTATTTCATTTTTGCTTAAAGCATACACCCTTAATAAGTTATTAGCATTGAGAGTTACAGTTTTTTTTCGACCTGTGGGCTGATTGTTTTTATCTATAACATTTAGAGTTAGTTTTTTTACGTTAGGTTTTCCACTTAATTTATTAATACCAAGTCTTGTGTTTAGTTTTCCTTCGAAATCAAGTAAACTTTTAAATCCTGAATCTACGGCAAAGTCATTTAACTTTCTTTGCATAGTTCTTTTGTTTTGTAAAACAACCTCTGACGCTCTGTTTAGTTTTTTATAAACTTTGTCAGTAAAAACAGTCAATCCTTTTGCTTTATTGTCTAAGAAATTGGTGACAGTTCCCATGTGAGTTATAAAATTTTTAAAACTCTTTGTAAACTTATCCCCTCTACCAAAGATTCCTTTCACAACAGTATTATAAGCCTTCATAATACCTGCTTTCAAAAACCCTTGTTTTATGTCTTCTAGTTCCTGTTCAATTTCTTCTCTTGTTTTAGTTTCTTCAGTAAGGTTTCCGTCTTCATCTTTTCTAAACAAATCAGGGTTGGTCTCTTTAATTTGATTATTAACTTCCTCAGCTCTTTGTGCTGCTTCTGCGGCTTTTTGCAAACGTCTTGTGTTAAATTTAAGGATGCCTTCGGCTTTTATGTTTTTTATATCTGTTAGAACCGCTTGTGCTTGTTCTAAGTTACCTTCAGCTAAATCTGCATATTGGTCATACGCTAATTGCAACTGCAATAAACTTTCTTCTTTTAAGGTTAGTTCCTCATTATTAAGAACTTTTTGTGAAGCCTCAAATATAGTCTGTTGATTTGATAAAAGATAATCAGATATTCTTTTAATAGCTTCAGAACGCTTTTCAGGGTTTTTAATCATTACTGCTTTTAAAACTTCTTTGATGTTATCAAATACTACTTGAGTTAAAGCATCTACACCTTTAGGTCTTCGTTTTTTAGACTGTAATCTAAACGCACTTTTGGCACTGACTATTTTATATATCTCTGCAAGAGTGTCTCTTTTGATAATAGCACGTTGCTCATCCACTATCTTCATTACTTTTTCTTGAGCGGCTCTAAACTGTTCAGGTTTTTTTAGATTAGTTACAGATGCAATAAGCCTATTAATCTTTGCTTGACTATATTTTTTTGATGGAGGTAAACTTGCTCTAATAAAATTCTTTAACTGTATCTTTAGGTTATTAAGATTAGTTGCCCCTACGTTTTGTTGTTTTAGGTTTGCTCGTATATTACTAATCTCTTGTTGAACTTCAGGATTACCTCTATATCCAAGGCTTCTGTCAAAACCTATCTGTAGTTCTTGTTGAACTTGTTCGTTTTGTTCTTGGAAGATAGGGTTGGCTTTTAATAACTCTTGAGCTTTTTGTCTTATCTCTGAAAAGGTTTTTATTCTTTTACCTGCTTTCATTGAAAAGTCTTGCAGCTTTTGATTCACTTCATTAAAAAGTTTTGCTGCCTTTAATATACCACCCTCTACACGACTAAACTCTGTTGGCATACTTGTGGTGCCATCAACATCATAAGTCATCGCCTCGTTGATTATATCAGCGCTAAAACCTCTGCCTTTTAATACTTCACGTATAGATGCGTCAGAAAATGCGTTCTCTCTACCGATACGAACTATATCAGAAACAGTTTCATCTGCTCTAAACATAGTCTCTGATAAGTTTTCAGTCAGTGTATTTAGTTGTTTGTCATCAATTTTAACAGGCTTACCTGAAAGAATATCAGCAACGGCGGTACCTAAGAACTCGTCTAATGTAAGGTTTTGTATTTCTTGTGGTGATAGGTCCTCTGATAGCTTGAAGGTGTTCTTTACAAAGGTCCATACAGAATCTAACCAATTTTTTATTTTTCCTTTTAACGATTCGTTTACTACGGTCTCTCCTTTATTACCAATAAGAGTTGCCATAGTTTCATCTACTGCTTTAGTGACGTCCCCGTCAAACTTTTTCAAGTTTCTTCTATAAAGAGCAGTTTGTTTTATCAAAGCTGCACCTTTATTATATATCTCTTTGCCTTGCAGTTTTAAATTCTCTATCCATACGTGTCCCATCTCGTGTATGGCAGTATTAAATAAATCGCTTTTAGATTTATGAACTTCAGGATTGATAAATATCTTACCATCTTTGGTCATACCATATATTACCTGTCCGTTTTTGACGTAAGGTGTAACGTCAGGACTAGCCAACATCTTATTAAATGTTTCTTGATTTACAGAAAACTGAACGAATGGGAAACTCTTATTAAGGAATTGTAGAAATTTACCCACATCATCCATACCCACATACTTGTCTATCAAGTCGTTGGTATTCATGTTGGTATCAGTATCTTCTACCTGTGTATATTCTTCTGTAGTTACTCCTTCGTTCTCGGCATCACGGTTTATTGCGAGGAGGATTTTTTCACGAAGGCTTGACCCTTCTTGTTGTTGTTGTAAGGAGCTTTGGCGACCATCTGAAAGAATCTGTTGTCTGCTCTCCTTTCCAATATATCTTGAGTTGATTGCTTTTTTGTCTGTGACTTCATAAGTAATGTTTTTGTCATCTAATATATCTAACAACTTTGCAAGTTTAGCATCCTTTTGTGGGTCACTAAAGTCAAAGATGTCCAACAAAGTTAATGAATTATTTGTTTCGCTCAAAGTAAATTCATCAATACCTGCTTCTTGCAGGGCTTGGAAGGTGCCTTCCGTATCTGAAACCTTGATGGTAATTTCATCACCATTATGATTTAACGCACCGTCTGTAGTATACTCAGCAGCAATACTAGACTCTTGTACTTCAGGCGCTAACGCAGCAGAGATAGCAGCAAACTCAGAGGCTTGTTCTAGTGTAGCGTCTTTTAATTTTACAACTGTACTTATCTCTCTTATTTTAGTACCGGCATCATTTACATAACCGCCAATAGCTTCTTCAATTTCTATTTCTAAACCTAAGTCTTTAGCTAAATCTATTAGGCTTTGCTTATACTGTTGATATTCATTTGATGTTCTAACACCACTTGCTTCTGTGGTAGATTCAACTGAAGTGTCAAAGAACGGCGCCACATTTACTGTTGCCCCTGTTTCTTTGGTTCTAAAGTCTACCTTTCCCTCTTGTATGTTTTTCTTTTTCTGATTAAGTTCTTTTATCAAAGCAGCCTTAGTAGGTCTGTTTCTTTTAGACGCTCTAACCTTTTTTATTTCTGCATCAATCTTTTTTATTTCAGCAGCAATCTTTGCTTTACTTGGAGCTCTTTTGGGTTTAGCTTGTTTTTTTAATTGTCTTACTTGTTTAGTAGCTTCACGCTTAACTTCTTTTATATCTTCTTTGTAAGAATTAATTTCTGACTTAGCTTCTTCTCGTAAGTTTGTTTTATCCTCTCTTGTTAATCCTTTCTTAGCAAGGTCTTCTTTGAGTTGTTGTTTTACTAAAGTAATTTCATTATTAAGGTCCTCTACCTTTCCGTCTCTCTCTTCTTTAATTAATACTTCTTGTCCGGCAATACCAAAACCATCGGCTTGAGAGTTTGCAGTTTTAGGTGGAGGAGCTACACCCTCTTGTTTAAGGATTTGATTAAGGTCATTAACCTCTTCATTTTGTGCTTTTTTCTGCTCAACACCTACCTCTTCTTCTGCAACTACCTCTTCCCCTGTAGTCGTCGTAGTGGTCTGAGCCCCTGTGGTTTGTTCGGTCGATGATACGTCGTCATCCACGACTTGTATATTTCCGGCTTGTTGATTTTCAACCACTGTTTCTGTTTCTCGCTCTTGAACGGCATCTTGTTTAAATTTATTGTTAATAATATCTGTTACTTCTTGGTCGTTTTCAACCTGAACATTAGAGTCGTTAAATGTGTCTAATGTCATTTTACTAATCTTATCTATTAATTGTTTACGTGATAAATTCTCACCATCAATTTTATAAGTAGCGGACACATCACTACGTATGTCTGTGCTAGTTTGTTGAGGTGTTGATATTCCTCCAATATTTAAGTTAGTTTGCTTGTCGGTTGGTCTAAGTTTTTTGGTTTCAGCTAACTCGGCTAACTCTATTTTTACTTCAGATATTTTATTTCCAAAAACGGCTTTTCTGTTTTGAGTAGCTTCTAATTCATTTTTAGCTGCCATCAATTCCATTGTTCGGTTTAAAACTTCCGGACTTGCGTTACCTTCTGTAGCATTCAATACATTAAGAGCATCCTGTCTTAATCCTAAATTCAATTGAATACGTTGGTTTTGTTCTTTACTTATCTGTCCAAGTCTTTCCATATTGTTTGCCCAATTAGAAACTCTTTTTGGACTAACACTTAATTTGTTTTTTAATTCATTATTTAAACCTTGTATAGAACTTAAATCATTTGCAATAGCCACATTGTTATTTGCCCTCATATCTATAGCCATATTTAATGCGGCAAACGGAGCATTGTTTCCTAAACCACCTAACCCTTCTGCAAATATTTCTTTCCAATCTATTTTTTCTCCTGCACTAACTTGAGCCATGTATTCTCCTGTTGCTTCTGCAAGGGGGTCATACAATACTCTTTCACCTAAAGACATAACAGTTCTTCTACCAAAAGAAGCAGTTTTACCGACCTGAAAAATTCTACCTGCTAGACCTGCTGAAAGCATATCAACAATAGCAATTGGTATACCACGTCTCGCTCCTTTTTCTGCACCAAACGACCACACTTTTTCGTCTTGTAATGCAGCCTTCATTTGTTCAGGGTCCATTATATCATAGTCATAGTGTTTAGCTGCATCCATTACTGCATTAGTATATTCTAATGCATATCCGGTTGCTGCAAACCCTGTTCTTAACCCCCAACTTAAACCTGTTAAAGCCCCTCCCGCAGTAGTTACCACACCACCGGGTCCTGTAACAAAACCTGACGCACCTATACCTCCGCCTACAACAGTACCTGTAGCTGCAGAACTACCAATAATCTTCCAACCATAAGGCAACATTTGAGATATACTATTACCCGCAAAGCTAAGAGCAAGTTCGGCAGGGTTGTCGCTGAATGCATCCCAAGCCTCTCTAAATCCACGTGATGAATGCCAACGTGACATTGCACGACTTGTTTGTCCTGTATTACCTGCCTCCATATAGTCCACAATTGCTTGTGCTATATTAGCAGTAGAAGCATCATCATCCATGTCTTCTAGTCCAAGTGCTAGTTTTAAAATTTCATTACCCGCTTTTCCACGAAACCAACCTTGTTTGATTTCATTAGACATTCCACTCCAATTTTGAACAATTTCTCCTCTTAAATTTTTATCAAACTTAGAGTCTAAATATGTTTCTGCTATCTGATATGTGTCTGCTGCTGCTTGTTGCACATCTTTAGATGCTTTATAAGACGTTAATATAGCGTCCTTTAACTGTACACCTTCTGTATCCTCGGGGACATAGTCAGTTAGTTGTTCTATGTTTACTCCAAATTCAGATAATGATTTAGTAAGCAATTCGTTTTGTACATACTTAGAAGACATATTTTGACGCACAGATTCTTGTGCAATTTTTTGATATTTTTTATCTATAAAAACATCAAAGTCTTCTCTTATATCTTGTATTTGGTCGTCAGTATATATAGCCGACAAGTCAGCTTCAACTATTTTATCTTCCTTTAAAACTTCTTCTATATCATTTCTTAAAAACCCATCACTGCCATAAAGGTCACCATATAGTTCTTTTTCTTCTTCAGTCAAATATTTTAATTCTCTTGCTCGAGTGTCAGAACCACCACGTGCGCCTTCGATAAAATCTATTTTATCTCTAACTCTTTCATACTCTGTAAACTGTTCTTTAATAGCCAAATAATCTTGACCTCTATCTTTAAAAAATCTATCTGCTTCAACTTCAACATTGTTTATTTCTTTCCAACTTCCTTCAGCAAATAACTGTGCTTGTGCTTCATCTTCAAAACCACTGAATACTTCGCCTCTTTTTAAGGCTTCTTCATAGGCTTCCATACCATCAAGTTCTACCCAATAATCAGGGTCATTAGTTTGTATGTTAGGGTTTATAGGGAATAACGTGGGATAAACTACTTCTTTTCCATCAATATTTGCAGATTGAAATAATACAGTAGACTCTTCTCCATTAAGGATTCGTGGAGTTGAACGAAGATTTTGAGCCTTTACAACATTTTGCATATAATCTGCCTCAACAAGTTCTCTTTGTTCTAGTGGAGTTTGTGCATACTTAGCTACAAAGTTTCTTAACTTTTCTGCTTCAGCTTCATCACCTGAATCAGTGAAAGCATCAAGGTCAATGTATTCGGTTTTTACTCCATTTGCAGTATTTATAGATACTTCTACCCCATCAAACTCTTTGTCTATATCTTCCTGTGCAACCCCACCTACGTAGCTAAAAAATCTTTTTAACGCTCCACCTGATTGTCTAACTGTGAAGCCATACTTACCAAGTAAACCACTTAAATATTTTGCACTCACGTCTTCGTCATCAGTACCTAACGTCTCCCCTGTAATGTTTGATAAATCATTTTGAAAAGTAGGAGATTGGTTTATGTCTAAGTTCTCAGCTTGTTCTTGTTTTATTAAATTAGTTTTTACAGAATCCTCTTGTTCAATCATTACATCCAAATCACCTTGAGATAAAGCCATTTGTTGTTTTGTAAATGCTATATCCGCATCTCTTTGTAATAATGAATTTTTATAAAGAGGGTCCTTTTCAATTAAATTTTGTTTAATCATTTGGTCCGCTCCTCCCGAAGCATAATCTACATTTATAGATTCGTTCAATTTCCTCATAGCCAAACTAGAAGGGTCTACGTATCCGGCAGCACGAGTGTCTCTACCTTGAATGTTATTAGGGTCTATAGTTTCTAAATAGGAATAGTCGTCAACTTTGACTGACTCCGATGAAGTATCCTCTGATGGTGACTCCCCATCGTCTTTTTTTTTTACCGTTCCCACGGCATCTAAAAAATCAATTATACTAACCTCGTTTTTATAAGAAGGGTCAGCTTCACCCATGTATTCGTATATCTGAGCAGCAAATTGTTGTTGCCCCATATTGTCTACAAAAGACTCAAAGGTAACGTCAGTCGAGTAAGTCTCGTCTGCTGCTACCATATAGTCATACAACTGTCTTAAATATTGTTCATTCATAAGACTTTATTTATTCCCCCGGTCTAGGTGGTTTTGGGGGTTTTGGTTTAGGGTCAGGATTTGGATTCGGCGGAGCTTCTTTACCTGTGCCATAATCATTTACATATTGTTTTTGTTGTTCAGGACTTAATAAAATATTTTGTTGTTGTAATGATAAGTTCAGTAAAATCTCATAAACTTTATCTAACTCTGTTTGTGCTTTATTTGCATCTTTTAAATCTATATCGAATCTTTGTTTTTTAACCGCACTACTGCCTTTACCCTTAGCCGGTATTGTAATAACCAAACCTCTACCAACGTTAAATTCTCTTACAGTAACTTTATCTAATCCCGGTAATTGTGAAATTTGAGATTTAAGTTCCGTGACGGCTGCGGTTTCTTCTTCCTTAGTAATAGCAGCTCCTGCCTTAGAAACAACCGTTGCAGATTTTAGTTTAGCACCTTCGTTTTGTTTAAAGGCTTGGTCAAATGGTAGTTTAACTTCTCCTTGACCTTTAGATGAGAAGTTGTAATCTGTTCCACTTAACACAGGTTTATCGAAATTCATATTAGCTCTACCTGCTACGTCTCCAAGATTAGAAATTTTATCTTTATCCGGCAACACAAAGTTCATACCCGATTCAACAAAGGCTCTTTGGTCATCTCCGAACGTTATGATTTCAGAATCTCTGCCGTCGTTGAAATCAATCTGTATTCCTAAACCATCATCTGACATTCTTATCTCTCCTACGTTTGGATTGAATCCTCTTAAAGAATTTGCGGCTGCTAATTTTTCTTCTGCAGTTCCATAGTATAATTTAGCAAAATTGTTAACTACATTTACTTGTAGGTCTTCAGTATTTTCTTGGGTAACTTTATTTTGTGGTTTAAATGGTGTAGTACCGGCACCTTTAGTAGTAGACTTTTGGTCTATTCTTGCACGAATAGCCATTTTTACAGTATCTTTTACATCTTCTTCTTGTGCCTTTGTAAATAAAGGTTTACCACTTATAGCTCCTGATTTTGCATCCCTATCAAGATATATTAAATTACCTCCTTCACCCTGTGTGTCAAACTCATCTTTACTATAAGTAAATGTGTAGGCTTTCCCATTGGGTGCTTTCTTACCTCTATCAGTTAAAACGGAAGATACTTTATTGGCATTTCCTAAAACAATATTTGCTTCGGCATCTTCCCATTCATTATAAGTTGCTACAAATGCTTTTTGTTCATCGGTATAATCACCTTTCATTGCATTAACTTCAGTAACAATTGTATTCAAGTTACCCTCCGATGCATATTGAACTACTGAGTTTTCTATTTCACCTAAACTATCTGCAGAAGCATCTGCAAAAGCATTAAGGTCAAACCTGTTATACTTTTGTTTTAGCCTACTTCTAAGCTCAGGTACTGTAGCAAAATCGTTGGGGTTGTCAGACATACCACCACCTTCTAATCTTTTTGCAATACTAACAACACCATTAGTAGGGTTTATGAATCCTCCTACGTTTCTTAAATTAGCAAGACCCTCTGCTTGTTCCATCTCCCAAACTTCTCTGAACGACGACTCATCCCCATCCCATCTCTTCATTTTTTCTGCATATTCTGCTTGGTACTCTTTAGCAAGGTCAAACATTTGAGTTGTTCCGCTTGTATTATTTTGACGATTACGAGTGTAATCACGTAAATTTAGTTCTCCACTTTGAAGCAATCTATCCTGCAAAAGCCTATACTCTTGCATTCCATTACTAAAATCACCTATAAATGTATTACCGGCATCGTAGTCTCCGGTGGGTGAATTAGAGAGTTGTTCACCAAACGCTCTTGACCTATCTTTAATTTTTTGCTTTTCGTTTTCACGAGCAACAGTTTCTGCCTTGAGCATATCGGTAACTCCCTTACCAACTTCTGCCCAATTTATTTGGTCTTTAACGTCTCTTTCTACATATTTGAAATAAGTCATACGTTTATTGTGTTTTTCCTGCCATCATTTGTTGATACTGTAAAAACTTTAAGTATTCAGGGTCCATTGATGCGGCTCCGTATTGCATACCAAAAGCATTGCTCATTTCTTTAGGTTTGTATCTTTCAAAAGAATCTTGAAATTGTTGACTACCAATAGTCATTTTAAGTTGGTCCTGATTAAGTCCTTTTTTAAACGCTTTAAAATCTCTCCTACTAAGGTCCGCTACTGCTTGGGCATCAAAGTTTGTAAAACCTTCACCGGCTTCACCAAGACCATCGAAATTACCCATTTGTTGCATTTCTTCAGGAGTAAATTGTAAATCTCCAAATGCTTTTTGTTGTGCACTTATATTTTTTGAAAACAAAGGTACCATTGCTAAACCTTGTTGTGCTGCAGATGCTGCACTTTGAAACCCTTGTTGTACTGCTGCCGCTCGTTGCTTTTCCATGTCGGCTGCTTTTTGTTGTGCTCCGGCTACTTCTTGTAAATCCATTTGAACACCTAAATCTCTAAGTCGAGAATCTTCTTTGGCTACTAACTCTTGTATTCTATTTAACTCTTGTTCTTGTGCGGCTCTTACTTGTCTTTGACCTGCTTGAGTTGCCATTTGAACTCTACCTGCCGTAGCTGCAGCACCTCTTGAATCACCCTCCATACCGGCTTGAGTTGCGGCTTGGGCTTGAGATAAAACATTTTCTCGTTCAATGTCATATACTTCTTTGTTAATACTTAAATCTTCCATAGTATTAACTTCAAGTTTTCTACGAGCTTCTGCCATTTTTTTTTGGGCTGCTCTTTCAGCTTGTTCTTGTTGTCTCCTTGCTGCCCCTGCTTGTCCGAAAGACATAGCTGCAGAACCTGCAGAAACTGCAAGACTACCTATTGCTAATGCGGTTGCGGTTGCTATTGCCATATTATAATTTTTTTATAAGTTCAGAATTATAAACATCACCTTTTATAAATCCGAGTGTTTGGTATAGTTCTATCAAAGATTTACTTTTTATTAGTGCATATAAATATTTATGCCCCGTGTTTCTTGCTAATTTTTCTAAACTATCTATAAGCCACTTTAACGCATTTTGTCGTTGAGGTTTTTTACGATATGTCTTTGAAGACACAATCCAATCTACCCAAGCAACTCCTGAATTGGTTGTATAAATGAAACCTGCACATATTGGTTCGTCTCCATCTAATATTATATATCCACCTGTACCATTATCCGGTAAAAAATCTTTTAGCGGCGGTGTCCAATTCCAATCATTCCACCATCCAACGAGGATGGTCTCATAATCATCGTCTTTTAATGGTCTTATATTTAATTCCATTTATCTACAAAGATAATAAAATTTAAGGGAAAGATTTCATCACCTCCGATTCTACTGCAAAAAGCTCTGAGGCATTTATTGCGGTAGTAGCCGGTAATGTAAGTTTAAATTCGCAATAATGCCCGAGTAAACCGTGTGATTCTGCTATAGGATTCTTTATATACAAAAAGTAACTATCTTGAAGAGTAGGTAATGTAGCACCTGCCACAGTTGTGCTATCTACTATAAGTTGATTTAGAGGGTTTTGAGAGGAAATTCTTTTATCAATATTAATAGCGGTTACAACACCACAAAAAACAGGAGTAGTATAAGGAGGTATTGCAAAATATAAATAATCTCCAACACTAATTATACTTCCTATGTTTACTGCCAAATCAAAATTAATTTCAATTGCTGCCGGTTGATTTGTTAATACAGAAATGCTTTGGGAGATACCATTTAATGAACGCAATTCAAATTGTCCTTCCGTCACCGAAGCTCCTGTGTCACTATTGTTTCTAATAAATCCGAACCAATCCCCTTCTTTTTTATCATACCAATCTGCAGTAATGTAGCCATTGTTTTGGATGTCTGTGCTACCCTCGAAAGTCCAAGCGTCATCTCCCTCTAAATTTATGGTTTTAAAGATTTTATTATCTACAGGTGACTCGTTAAAAACAGTGGATATTGTGGATTCATAAGTCGTTCCATAAAAGGTATTATAATTGGTATTGACATTATGACGAAACAAATTACCCCCTTTGAATGTGTAAAAAAATTGGTTCATACCAATCATATAGTCCGGGAAAAAAGAATAAAAAGATGGGAACCCTTTGGATGTTTCGCTATATGTTAAAGTGTAATTTTGTGACATAATTTAAGTTTTAAGTACAAACAGTTACTGCGGTTATTACTCCGTCTAAACTCACTGTGATAAGACGTCTTTCAGTTCCTACTTGAATAACGTACTGTCCTGCAATAACTTTACTATTCCCCTGCGGGTCTTGAACAAAAAATTCATTTAACCGTGGGTCACCGGCGACTCCATTTTGATTGGGTATATTATAGTATGTGTTAGGTAAGTTTTCGGTTAAACAAGGACCCGGTGCTAAACCTGAAGTTGCAACACCTGTTAATTCAATTGGACAGTTTATAGCAAGACCCCATCCCGTGTTATTACAAGGACCAAATATTTGAACTGTTACATTTTCAGGAGCTTGAAGTGGTTTAGGTATGTACATAGTTGTAGGGTCCGGACTACCGTTAGTCAATTTAACATCTCCCGAATCTCCCGTTACAACACCGGCATTTCCTACTATTGTAAAACCTTGTCCATTAAACTCGTTTTCTTGAAGACCATTGTATCCACCACCATCTAAAGTGTTTCCAATATTGCAATCACGATTTTGAGCACCAACAAAAGTAAAGTGGTCAGAGTTGGCATTGTCAGAAGCTAAAAATCCAAACCCCGGACTTGTTAGTTCATTATAATATTGATTGTTATATAGAGCTCTTATACCATCAGGTATAAATTGAGGAGTAAAATAAATAATAATAACACCTGTAGAACTACCTGCTGAAAAAGTAACTTCAAATATTCCTTGACCCCCACCTGCATTAATAGCTTGACCACACGGAAACACACACGAAGGACACACGACTGTATTTAACAACAATCCATTTACTTGTTGTCGAGTAACCACCCCGTCAGCATAAAATCCATCAGGTGCGGGAGTAGTCATGTCTTGTGTAGTAAACACTGCAGTTGCAACTTGTAATGTTGCGCCGTCTATAAAATAATTTCCTAGTAATGCCATAATTTTATTGTATACAAAAACAAGCGTTTTTAGTTATTGTTAATCCTAAACTAACTGTTACAAATTCTTTTGCACAAATCGTATAACTGCTAAAAGCCGGAACTACATACGTATTAGTTTTAGGTGTGTCGCAAGGTATCCACTCAAATGATAGTCCACCATCTGTATTATTAACCACCGTATAATCTTGACACACATCAAAACACGATGTGATTGGTGATTTGGTTTGCATTATATCAGTTGCCGTTCCATTGCTTAATGCTAATACCTTCCACACACAATTAGGGTCACTTTGTAAATTTACAAAATCTCCTGAAATTAAAGCAAACCCTGTATTATTAGAAGCTATTCTAATGTTTGGAACTGCAAGTGGATTTGCATCACATTCTTCAACCGTATAATTAATTACAGGTGGTGCGGTGGAACAATCACAATCTTGTAAACTCAAAGTTATATCAGGTGATGAATTTAATGATTCTATCATACATATAGTTTTTTCCTCATCTACTAGAATAACTTCTGATTGCTCAAAACCATTGCAATCTTTATATGCAAATATTATTGGAGCATTACCGTTGTTTTCTACACCATATTCTTGACACACTTGATTACAATCTGTTATTGGTAGACCCTCTTGATTTGTAGCAAACCCTGATATGGTATTAACAGGTATACCAACTACCCTGTTTGTGACCTCAAATACACAGTCACCTCCTGTGCTTATAGGTATAGTAAGTTTAACAAAATCTCCTATATTATATAATGGGTCTGCAGATACAACAAGATTTGAAACTCCATCTAATCTACATTGTGTGACTAATAATTCTGTAGGCTCACAATTGACTAAAGTAAGCGTAACCCCTGTAGCCGTTGTTAAAGACGTAGCAGCAATAGTGATTGTGTTACCTGCAGCTATTGAAACGTTAACGCTTTGTCCCGCACAATCGGTGTATCCATACACTATAGGACTAGCACTTCCATTAAAGATTTCATAATCCTGACAAACTTGACCGCAGTCTGTAATGTTATCTTCGAGCGTATTGAAAGTTTCTGTGGGTAATTCTGATGTAGTTTCTCGAACTTCCCATATACAATTAGGATAAGTAACAGGACTTATAATGGTTATAAAGTCTCCTGTTTTTAACCCTGCCGGACTATCAGCTACAATAGCATTATT